>ULQU01005952.1_pt1 | contig 10872 bp, 7 predicted proteins | sample 1954841 | NCBI WGS metagenome assembly ULQU01 (sample SAMEA4835664, study PRJEB28245) | human gut metagenome | biome: gut microbiome; material: fecal sample | place: Denmark | collected 2008
GGATGTGGATCTGAAGAGTGAAATTCGCCGCATGTGCAAGGAAAAGAATGCGGTTATTCTTGCTCATTACTATACAGCCGGCGAGGTGCAGGATATTGCAGACTTTGTAGGTGATTCGCTTGCGCTCGCGCAGTGGGCCGCCAAGACCGATGCCGACATTATTGTGATGTGCGGCGTACACTTTATGGGAGAGACCAACAAGATTCTCTGTCCTGACAAGAAGGTGCTCGTGTGTGATCTCAATGCCGGGTGTTCGTTGGCCGACAGCTGTGATGCCGGTGACTTGAAGCGCTTCATTGACGAGCATCCCGGATATAAGGTCGTAAGCTATGTGAATACGACGGCAGCCGTAAAGGCTCTGACAGACGTCGTGGTGACATCGTCGAATGCCAAGCTCGTTATAGACAGTTTCCCTGCTGACGAAAAAATCATATTCGGACCGGACAAGAATCTGGGAGGATATATAAATGCTGTGACGGGAAGAAATATGCTCTTGTGGGATGGCGGATGCCACGTGCACGGACAGTTCTCGTTTGAGAAGATTATGGAAATAAAGAAGGAACACAAGGATGCAAAGATTCTTGTTCATCCTGAGTGTCCTGCTCCTATACAGAAGATTGCCGACGTGGTAGGTTCTACAGCCGGATTGCTTAAATATGCAGTGGAAAGCGATGCTAAGGAATTTATCGTAGCTACGGAAAGCGGTATTCTGCATGAGATGAAGAAGCAGTGTCCTGACAAGGTGTTTATTCCTGCTCCGCCTGAAGTATCGGAAACTGTGGGATGTTCCTGCAACGAGTGTGCGTACATGCGCCTCAATACATTGGCTAAATTGTATAACACGTTGAAGTACGAATGGCCGGAGATTACAGTTGATCCTGAGATTGCAGAGAAGGCTATACGTCCGATCGAGCGCATGCTGGAAATCAGTGCTTCGCTGAAGCGTTGATGCTCTGTTGGGACGTTCTCGTATGGGGAAGAACAAATGAAATTTAATAATCGCATAGAAATAATAATAGTATAGATATGAAGGTTGCGGCGTTGGTTTCTGGTGGAGTTGACAGTGCTGTGTCGGTGCATCTGCTGAAGGAGCAGGGCATTGAACCGCATCTGTTCTACATCAAGATTGGTCCGGAGCGCGAGACTGAATGGAACTGTACTTCTGAGGAGGATCTGGAAATATGCAGCTGGCTGGCACGAAAATACGGTCTTAAGCTGGATGTGGTGGATCTGCACAGGGAGTATTGGGACAAGGTGGTTGGATACACCATGTCGAAGGCACGTCAGGGACTTACACCAAATCCGGACGTGATGTGCAACAAGCTCATCAAGTTCGGCTGTTTTGAGGAGCAGGTCGGACATGAGTATGATTTCACCGCCACAGGACATTACGCTACTACAACCGTTATCGACGGCAAAACGTGGCTTTCGACAAGTCCGGACCCTGTGAAGGACCAGACTGATTTTCTGGCTCAGATAGATTATCTGCAGGTGAGCAAGCTCATGTTCCCTATCGGTCACATGTGGAAGCACGAGGTAAGGGAGATTGCCGAAAAGGCCGGATTGCTGAATGCGTCGAGGCGTGACAGTCAAGGAATTTGTTTTCTCGGCGATATTGATTTCCGAGAATATATCAGGCGCAACCTGGGAGAAAACGAAGGAGATGTGAGGGAAATTGAAACCGGACACAAAATCGGTACACATAAGGGGCTGTGGTTCTATACCATCGGCCAGCGTAAGGGACTTGGATTCGGCGGAGGACCGTGGTTTGTGGTCAAGAAGAACATAAAGAGAAATATTCTTTTCGTGTCGCACGGGTATGATCCGGAACTGGTGTACAAGAAGCACATAAAGATGAATGACTTTCATTTCATCACTGAGAATCCGTGGCATTCGGCCAAGAAGGGTGATGTGCATGACATTACATTCAAAATAAGGCATACTCCTGAATTCCTGACAGGCAAGATGAGCATGCGCGACGGTGCATGGCACATTGATGCCGACGAAAAGGTGCACGGTGTGGCACCGGGGCAATTCTGCGTGGTTTACGACAGCGATCACCATCTGTGTTACGGCAGCGGCGAGATCGATTGAGAAGTGCAGATGGTATATATGAGCACTTTCTGTTTTTTTTCACGTTGCGCCTGTAAAATAAGTAAGCTTTGGAGCATCAATATAAAAATAATATTGTTAACTTTGTGGTGTTAAAGATTATATGCAAATGAGGTACATATCTTTAGTGCTGGTGCTTATATCGCTGGTGATGCTTGTGGCGTCGTGCTCGACAGCGCATTACTGCAACTGCGGTTGACAGTACTTGTCGGTAATTTGAGATACAGAGAACATAAATATTTTTTCAACCTTTTAAATTCTAAGAAAAAATGATTAAAGTTGGTATTAATGGTTTCGGCCGTATCGGACGTTTCGTATTCCGTGCAGCTCAGAACAGAGACGACATTCAGATCGTAGGTATTAACGACTTGTGCCCAGTTGACTACCTGGCATACATGTTGAAGTATGACACAATGCACGGAAAGTTCGAAGGTACTATCGAAGCTGACGTTGAGAACAGCAAACTCATCGTTAACGGTAAGGAAATCCGTGTAACAGCTGAGCGCAACCCTGCTGACCTGAAGTGGAACGAAGTTGGTGCTGAGTATGTTGTTGAATCAACAGGTCTCTTCCTTACTAAGGAGAAGGCTCAGGCTCACATCGAAGCAGGTGCTAAGTATGTCGTAATGTCAGCTCCTTCAAAGGACGATACTCCAATGTTCGTTTGCGGCGTTAACTTCGACAAATATGTAAAGGGAACTCAGTTCGTTTCTAACGCATCTTGCACAACTAACTGCTTGGCTCCTATCGCTAAGGTTCTCAATGACAAATGGGGCATCACTGACGGTCTTATGACTACAGTTCACTCTACAACAGCTACTCAGAAGACTGTTGACGGTCCTTCAATGAAGGATTGGAGAGGTGGTCGTGCCGCTTCAGGCAACATCATCCCTTCTTCAACTGGTGCTGCTAAGGCTGTAGGTAAGGTTATCCCTGAACTCAACGGCAAGCTCACAGGTATGTCAATGCGTGTTCCTACTCTTGACGTATCTGTTGTTGACCTGACAGTTAACTTGGCTAAGCCTGCTAAGTACGATGAAATCTGCGCTGCAATGAAGGAAGCTTCTGAAGGCGAATTGAAGGGTGTACTCGGCTATACTGAGGATTCAGTTGTTTCATCTGACTTCTTGGGTGACACTCACACTTCAATCTTCGATGCTAAGGCTGGTATCGCTTTGACTGATACTTTCGTTAAGGTTGTATCTTGGTATGACAATGAGATCGGTTACTCTAACAAGGTTCTCGAACTCATCGCTCACATGGCTAAGGTTAACGCTTAATTAGTAAGGATACAGAATTATTCCTTATATACGGCGGCGCTCTTCGGGGCGCCGCTTTTGTTTTGTGGGCTTTTTGAGCTGTTTGTTTCTGATGTATTGAAAATAATTCATATTTTTGCGGCATAAAGAGCTTTAGGACATTCTGACAAAATATTTAGAGACAATGAAACATGAGATGATAACTGTATTGGGACCTACGGCGTGCGGCAAGACGGCTTTTGCGTCTAGATTGGCGCATGAGCTTGATGGAGAGATTATAAGTGCAGACAGCCGTCAGGTTTACCGTTCCATGGATCTGGGTACAGGAAAAGATCTGGACGATTATGTCGTGGACGGTGTTGATGTGCCGTATCATCTTATAGATATTGCTGATGCCGGATATAAGTACAACGTTTATGAATTTCAGCATGATTTCATGAAGGCCTTTGCAGATGTGACATCGAGGGGAAAACTTCCGATATTGTGCGGCGGTACAGGGTTGTATCTTGAAAGCGTGCTGCGCAACTACAGGTTGAGCCGTGTTCCGCAGAATCCGGAACTGAGGGAACGTTTGTCCGGCAAATCTCTTGAGGAGCTCAAAAGCATACTTGAAGGCTATAAGAAACTTCATAATACCACGGATGTGGATACCGCTCAAAGGGCTATAAGGGCTATTGAGATAGAGGATTATTATTCGCGCATACCTTTGGATGAGAGGGAGTTCGAGCAGGTTGAAAGTCTGGTCGTAGGACTTAAGATAGACCGTGACTTGCGTCGCGAGAAAATCAGCCGTAGACTGCGTGAGCGTCTGGATCAGGGCATGGTGGATGAGGTCAGAAGGATAATTGACAGTGGGGTCAAACCGGAGGACTTGATATACTATGGCCTGGAATATAAGTATCTTACGCTGTATGTGATAGGTGAACTGAAGTATGAGGAGATGGTGTCTCAGTTAGAGATTGCCATTCATCAGTTTGCCAAGCGTCAGATGACGTGGTTCAGAGGTATGGAAAAGAGAGGCGTGGATATTCACTGGATTGATGCTACGCTTCCTTATGAGGAGAAGCGCGATGCTGTGTTGAAGCTTATGGAAGAATGAGCCAGATTTGATTATTTTCTGAAAAACTGCTGATTATGACTGACAATAACAGATGGGGCGTGATTTATAGCCCAAGGGCCGGCGCCAGACAGGGACACAAGAGATGGGACATGGTGCGCTCATACATGGAATCGAAGAATATTGCTTTCGACTATGTGCAGTCGGAAGGGTTCGGTTCGGTGGAGAGGCTTGCCGGCATGTTGTGTGCAAATGGCTACAGGACTATAGTTGTTGTCGGCGGCGACGGAACTCTGAATGATGCTGTAAACGGTATAATGCATGCAGAGAAGAAGGCTGATGATCTGGCGCTTGGATTGATTCCAAACGGCATAGGCAATGATTTTGCACGATTCTGGGGGCGAGGTGTCGAAGATTTCCGTAAGGCAGTCGATGATGTTGAGTCGAGGCGTGTCAGGAAAATCGATGTGGGCTTCTGCGATTTCAAGGAGGAAGACAAGGATGTGAGACGCTATTTCGTGAATTGTGTAAATATTGGACTTGGAGCGCGTCTGGTGAATACGTTGGATGAGATGAAGCGTATTGTAGGTCCTGTGAAGAATCCTCATATACATCTCGGTCTGGCGCAGATATTTGAACGAACAGCCTTCAAGATGGATATAAAGGCTGACATGCATAATATTTCAGGTGATGTGATGTCGGTGTGTATAGGCAATAGTCTCGGATATGGGCAGACACCGGCCGCCGTACCGTACAACGGAATGCTGGATATGTCGGTTGTGACACGTCCGAGATGGTGGCAGTATCTGGAAGGTTTCTGGCTTTTGGGTAAGGGACATTTCCTGAATTACAAGAATGTCAAACCTTACAGAATAAGCCATATACGAGTGATTGATGCCGGTGGTGCAAGCATCAGCATTGACGGTAAGATTATTAAAAATAAAGATATTCTGCCGATGAATATCGGTATTGATAAGGAGTGTCTTAACTATATAATTCCTTCGTTTTGAAGTTTTTGTCTTGTGCTGTAGTTCTTATTGGTGTTTTTATCCGATTCGGCTGATCTTGCGCAACCTTTCTTCGTCGATAACTTTTATTTTGCGTCCGTCTATTGCGATGAGCTTTTCTGATGCGAATGTAGACAGGGTTCGGATGGCGTTGGATGTTGTCATGTTTGACAAGTTGGCCAAATCTTCTCTCGACAGATAGATGGATAGCGTTGCACCATCTTCTTCGAGTCCGTAGCTGTCTTTAAGGAAAAGCAACGCCTCGGCCAGTCGGCCGCGTATGTGCTTCTGTGTCAGGTTTACAGTACGCTGATCGGATATGCCAAGGTCGATGGCCAGAAGCTTTATGAAAAACATTGCCAACTTGTTGTTGGTTGACATCCATTGATATATAAGTTCAATCGGAATCTTACATATAACAGATGACTCAAACGCGGCCGCGGCGGTAACGAAGTTCTGGTTTGCAAAGTATGCTCTGTAGCCGAAATATTCTACAGGTTTGATCACCCTGATGATCTGTGTCCTTCCGCTTATGCCGTCTTTGAAAATCTTCACCTTTCCGCTTATGAGGCAAAGCATGTGTGTTGGAACATCACCCTCTGAATAGATTACTTCGTTTTTCTTGTAATGCTGAATAAAAAGGTTCTTGCGAAGTACATTTTTTTCTTCTTCTGATAAAATGCAGACGATGTCACTTAGGCGATTCAATATTTCATCTTCTCCTAAATTTCCTTTTTTTACCATGTGAATTTAAAAATATGATGTGTTAGATGGAAAGTGCTGCAAATTTACCGCTATATACCTGATTATGCAAATGTTGCAAATGCAAATGTGTCAATTTAACACTATTTTGCAGAGTGTAATTGTGATTTGTTACGTAAACACTGTCTAAAAGTTTTATATGCGCCTTTAGATGTTATTAAACATATTTGCTTGACATTTTGAGAAAAAAATCAGCCTCAGCTGAAAAAAACATACTTATAAATGTCTCTTTGAAATTAAAAATTCTTATATTTGAAGTATACAAAACTACTTGAATTAATGAATAATTAAAGAACAATTGCCTTAAATATATCTATGAGCTATTTACATTTTGATAAGACACTGATGACGAATCTCGAAGATTCGTTGCCTAAGGAGGTTATCCGGACGAACCGTTCTGGGGCATATTCATGTTCTTCGGTTCTTGGATGCAACACCAGCAAGTATCACGGCCTGTTGGTAACCCCGGTAAAGGAAATTGATGACGACAACCATGTACTGCTTTCGTCGCTCGACGAGACTGTCATACAGCATGGTGCTGAGTTCAACCTTGCCATACATAAATATCTCGGAGGTACTTTCAGTCCTAACGGACACAAGTATATCAGAGAGTTTGATTGGGACAAGGTTCCAACAACAATCTACAGAGTCGGGGGAGTAGAGCTGAAAAAAGAAACTGTATTCCAGCATGGTGAAAACCGTATTCTTATCCGTTATACCTTGCTTCAGGCACATTCTGTGACGACGCTTCGTCTGAGTCCTTTCCTGGCATTCAGAAGCGTGCGCCAGTATACACATGAAAATTCAGTTGCAAGCCGTGCCTATCAGGAGGTAGACAACGGAATTAAGACCCGCATGTATGAAAATTATCCGGAATTGTACATGCAGACGAGCAAACCATGTGAGTTTTGCTTCCGTCCAGACTGGTACCGCGGACTGGAATATCCGAAGGATCAGGCTGCAGGTTATGACTATTCGGAGGATCTGTATGTTCCCGGATATTTCGAGTTCGAAATCAAGAAGAACGAAAGTGTGATTTTTTCTGCAGGTGTGAATGAATTGCCTTCGCATACGATGCATGAACTGTTCGACCACGAGGTTGATGTGCATGCTTCGCGCGATTCTTTTTATCATTGTCTGGTTGCCGCAGCGCACCAATTCCACAATCTTAAGGGTGAAGAAAACTATATAATTGCCGGTTATCCATGGTTTAAATGTCGTGCTAGAGACACGTTCGTTTCATTACCAGGATTGACACTGGCTGTAGATGAGGTCGATACGTTTGAAGTAATCATGCGTACGGCCTTGAAAGCAGTGGATGATTTCATTGAAGGAAAACCTTTGTCGGTGGCTGTGACAGAAATTGAGCATCCGGATGTCCTCTTGTGGGCAATATGGTGCATTCAGCAGTATGGAAAATTCGTCTCGCGTAAGGATGCGCGCGACAAATATGGATATATGGTTGAGCGCATCATCAATTTCATATTGAGCGGAAAGTATCCAAACCTGTATCTGCACGACAATGGTCTGTTGTATACAAACGGACGAGATAAGGCTGTTACATGGATGAACTCTACATTGAACGGCCGTCCTGTTGTTCCACGTTCCGGATATATCGTAGAAATCAATGGTCTGTGGTATAATGCACTCATGTATTATTCTGACATGTGCATGGAAAGCGGCAATCAGGAAAAGGCGTTCGAGATGCAGAAGATGGCAGAGAATACCGGTGCTTCGTTCAAGAAGACATTCCTAAACGAATACGGATATCTGCTTGACTATGTTGATGGCTCGTTTATCTCTTGGGATGTCAGACCGAATATGGTTATCGCCGCATCAATGGAATACACACCGCTGACACTTCAGGAGCGCAAGAGAATTTTGGACATCTGTACGTGTGAGCTTCTTACTGTTAAGGGACTTCGCTCTCTTACTCCTAAGAGCGGTGCATACAACCCGATATACGAGGGCGGACAGGCGCAGCGCGATGCAACCTACCACCAGGGTACAGTTTGGCCATGGCTTACAGGATTCTATCTTGAGACATATATGAAGATCTACAAGCGCAGCAATCTGTCGTTTGTTGAAAGACAGCTGGTAGGTCTTGAAGATGAAATGTTCTATCATTGTCTGGGAACACTTCCTGAATTGTTTGATGGAAATCCGCCTTTCCACGGTAGAGGCGCAATGGCTTACGCAATGAATGTAGCGGAGACTCTGAGAACAATGAAGCTGTTAAGCAAATTCTATAATTACTAATTAGGAACACACATGAAAGTATTAATGTTCGGATGGGAATTCCCACCTCATATTCTCGGCGGACTTGGAACTGCAAGCTACGGTCTTACCAAAGGGTTGAGTCTGCAGAATGATGTGGATATTACATTCTGCCTGCCAAAACCTTGGGGAGATGAAGATTTGAGTTTCATGAAGATTGTAGGAATGAACAATGTTCCTATAGTATGGAGAGATGTTGATTATGATTATGTGAAATCTCGCCTGCCTAATTATATGTCGCCCGAAGATTATTATTCTTTGAGAGATCATATATACAGCGATTTCAGGTATATGAATACAAATGATATCGGATGCATAGAGTTCTCCGGACGCTACCCTGATAATCTGCATGAGGAAATAAACAATTATTCCATCGTTGCAGGTGTTGTTGCAAGACAGCAGCAGTTCGATATCATACATGCGCATGACTGGCTCACTTATCCTGCCGGTATACATGCGAAGTTGGTTTCCGGTAAACCATTGTGCATACATGTTCATGCTACAGATTTCGACAGAAGCCGCGGACATGTCAATCCTACAGTTTATTCAATAGAGAAGAACGGTATGGATTATGCCGACTGCATAATGTGCGTGAGCGAACTGACGAGGCGTACGGTCATCAATGAATATCATCAGGATCCTGCCAAAGTGTTTACTATGCATAATGCGGTATATCCGCTTAAGGAAGAGTATGAGCGCATACCGCGTCCTGATCATTCTCACAGCGACAAGATTGTCACTTTCCTTGGACGTATAACAATGCAGAAAGGACCGGAATATTTTGTTGAAGCTGCATCGCTGGTGCTCAGCAGAACACGCAATATACGTTTTTGTATGGCAGGAAGCGGTGATATGATGGATGCCATGATTTATATGGCTGCAGAGAAAGGTATTGCCGACCGTTTCCACTTCCCTGGATTCATGAGGGGAGCGCAGGTATATGAATGTCTTAAGAACAGTGATGTCTACATCATGCCGTCTGTTTCTGAACCGTTCGGTATATCGCCTCTGGAGGCTATGCAGTGCGGTACGCCGTCAATCATATCGAAACAGTCTGGATGCGCGGAAATTCTGACTAAGTGTATCAAGACGGATTATTGGGATATTCATGCTATGGCTGATGCTATATATTCAATCTGCACTTATCCTTCGTTGTTCAAGTATCTGCAGGAAGAAGGTAAGCGTGAAGTTGACGGCATCACATGGGAAAAGGTCGGACAGAGAATCAGACGGTTGTATGATATGACGTTGGCCAAGTGTGCCGGCAGATAAATGGCATTGCAGTGAAAACATATACCTTAAATATTCAAGTAGATTTAAAAGATTATGAAAACAATATGTTTATATTTTGAGATACATCAGATTATTCATCTCAAGAGATACCGTTTCTTTGATATAGGACGCGATCATTATTACTATGATGATTTTGAGAATGCGCGCAGTATAACTGATATAGCTGAGCGTTCTTATGTCCCTGCATTGAATACGCTCATAGAAATGGCCAAGGAAAATCCTGGTTACTTCAAGGTGGCATTGTCATTGTCAGGAGTAGGATTGGAGCAGCTCGAGATTCATGCACCTCATGTCATCGATCTGCTTCACGAACTCAACGCAACAGGTGCTGTCGAATTCCTTTGCGAACCTTATTCTCATGGTCTTGCATCGTTGGTAAGCGAGGAAAGCTTCAGAGAAGAGAGCTTGCGCATGAAGAGCAAGATCGAAGAACTGTTCGGCCAGACACCTAAGGTGTTCCGAAATTCTTCCCTGATTTATTCGGACGAGATTGGTGCTACTGTTGCTTCAATGGGATTCAGCGGAATGCTCACTGAAGGAGCTAAGCATATATTGGGATGGAAGAGTCCTCATTTCCTTTACAGTTGTGCTCTTGATCCTAATCTTAAACTTCTTTTGCGCGATTATAAGCTTTCTGATGATATCAGTCTGCGTTTCAATAATTCAGATTGGAACGAGTTCCCGCTTTTTGCTGACACTTATACAGATTGGATTGCTTCATTGCCAGAAGATGAGCAGATTGTGAATATATTTATGGAGCTTTGTGCTCTTGGAATATATCAGCCTCTGAGCTCGAATATCCTTGATTTCCTCAAAGCAATACCGCAGTGTGCACGTCAGAGAGGCATAACATTCTCTACACCTTCAGAGATTTGTACAAAGGGCAAATCTGTAGGAACCATAGCTGTTCCGTATAATATTTCATGGGTAGACGAGGAAAGAGATACAAGCTGCTGGTTGGGAAACATTATGCAGCGTGAGGCTTTCAACAAGCTTTACAGTGTTGCTGATCGTATACGTATCTGTACAGATAAACGCATCAAGCAGGATTGGGATTATCTGCAGGCAAGCAATAATTTCCGTTTCATGACAACAAAAGCCGGAA
>ULQU01032557.1_pt1 | contig 10869 bp, 7 predicted proteins | sample 1954841 | NCBI WGS metagenome assembly ULQU01 (sample SAMEA4835664, study PRJEB28245) | human gut metagenome | biome: gut microbiome; material: fecal sample | place: Denmark | collected 2008
GTTATTTATCGTGGCGCAGAGATGGCGATGTGCGAGGAGGTGGAATAAAAGATAGACAGAGAGAGAAAGGGCAAAAGCATTTACCTGATACATAGGTAATGCCTTTGCCCTTTTATCTTTAGTTGATAATGTATTTCAAGATGCCGATAACGGCAATATTTGCTTCATTATCTTCTGGAACTTCTATGGTCTTGAAGCCAACCTTGTTGAGGGGTTGGAGTTCTATCTTAGAATGAACTTCTATCCCGTTATTGTTCGTAAAAGCGTCATCCTGTCAAAACTTATCAGATTACAGGGATTCCATAAAACGATAAATCCATATAAGGACAACATACAAGGTAAACTAGTATATTTACCATCCCATAGAAGTATTTATCTGGATAAGGAAGAGAAGAATGCAGAAAAAAACGCCAGCCAAAAGATTAGCATTTTTCTTAAGAATAGCGTTAAAGATTGTAATCAGAAGCCAAGTTATTGAAAAGTTTTAGTACCTTTGCAGATTGTCTAAGGTCTGCGTGCGGAGCGAACGTAAGGGAACTTTATTCTCAAATACAACTACACATGGTAGATTTTAAAATATAAAAACTGGAAACATGGCAAAAAAAACATATAATCCCAAAAACGCCAACTCGATTCTTAAATATGGCGAGTTGTTACTTGGTCGTTCGCTGAGAGAACTGCATCCTGAAGCAGTCATCCCTAGCGGAAAGGGTGGTTTGGGTCAAGCCGTAGAAAAATTCCATTATGGTTATAAACCGAACTCTGATGCGGAACCAGACTTCAAAGAAGCTGGTTTGGAACTCAAATGTACGCCCTTAAAGGAGCTTAAGAAAGATAAGAGTATGGCTGCCAAAGAGCGACTTGTACTCAATATTATTAATTATATTGAGGAAGCAAAAGAAACTTTTGAAACAAGCAGTTTTTGGAAGAAAAACAAATTACTTCTTCTGATGTTTTATCTTCATGAAGCTAATGTAGATCCCGTGGATATGGTATTTAAGTTGATTCGTAATTGGAAGTTTCCAAAAGATGATCTGAAGATTATCAAAGATGATTGGAACTTCATACATACAAAAATCCTACATGGGCAAGCGCACGAGCTTACGGAAGGTGATACCCTTTATCTTGCAGCATGCATGAAAGGCAGTAAAGCAAAGGAAAATATGCGTGACCAACCCGGCACTAACGAACGGGCACAACAAAGAGCATACTCGCTCAAAACTGGATATATGAACAAGATTATCCTGGACTCTTTTCTTGATGAGGAAATAAATCATCAATTAAATATCACTCCAAAAAGATTAGAAAAGCTTCAGAAGAAATTTGCTTCGGATAAGATTGTAAAATCGCTACGCTGTTATAAGCCAAAAGAGACTTTTGAGCAACTTGTCGTAAGGCGTATAGAACCATTTTATGGTAAGACCGTTGAGAAAATAGGAAAAAAGCGTAAGGTAGAATTAAATGTAAAAGCCAAAGATTTTGCATATAATGTCTGTCGGGCTATATTCAATATAAAGACACGCAAAATACAAGAGTTTGAGAATGCTAACATTTCTTTGAAAACGATAGTGATAGAAGCAAATCGTGATAAAATAATTGAGTCTATGTCTTTTCCATACATCAGATTTGTGGATATCATAAATGAAGAATGGGAGGATTCAGAGTGGCACAAGCAACTCTTTGGCAAATTCCTGTTTGTCGTATTCCGAAAATCTCCTGATGGAGATAAGAGAAAGATGAAACTCGTTAAAGTATTCTTTTGGAATATGCCATACAACGATTTAGTGGAAGCTAAGAATCTCTGGGAAGATACAAAGCAGAAAGTTTGCGAGGGTGACTATAACCATTTCATAACGAGCAAAGCAAATGGAATCTGCCACATACGACCACACGGAACTAAAGGGCAAACCGTATTAACCCCACAAGGCAACAGGGTGCAGCCCAAATGTTTTTGGCTAAATAATGATTATATACTTAATATCGTATTAAACAACATAAGCTGATGGCTGTATCAGAAGATAGAAAATTTACGAAAGAGCAAGTCTATACCCTTCTTGAAGGAGCAAAGGGAAAGACGCTTGGTGAGGTTGATAAATCCCACCAGTTTGCTCGTACCTTAGAAAGTACAAAGATTACAGGTATCGCTGGAGACGTGATAGAACAATCTGTTTTCGGTTACAAAAAAGACAGTAAACAGGAATGTGATATTGAGATTGATGGCGTTCTTACGGAAGTTAAGACCACCGGAGTACGTGTACCCAAGAGAGACCAAAAGAATGCTAAAGGAAAGACTGGTGAAGCTTATAATGTTTACCTGGGTGCAAAGGAAGGTATCAGTATTACACATGTTACCTTTGAACCGCCGATTCAGACAGACTTCGACACATCTCATTTTTGGGAAAAAACAGAACGGCTTTTAATCATCTTCTATGAATATAGATCTTACGAGGTTGTACCTGCTTCAGGCTATGCTAAGTTCCCTATTGTTGACTACTGCTACAATTCTTTCTCACAAGAAGAAAAAGACAAATTACAAAACGACTGGGAGATTGTAAGCAGTCATCTGCAACAGGTTTATCATGATTATCAGGATGCAGAAAAGCGTAACGAACAGCTGGTTGGTTTCACTCACCTTCTTCGTCCAAATCTCTTGCTGATAGAATTAGTACCAGGATTCAAGCGCACAGCAACAGGCTCTTACCAAAAGCCCCGATATAGATTGAAACAAACTTTTGTTGATTACATCGTACGAGGACATTTTGACAAAAGCAGAGCAAAGAACGAAATCGTACTGAAAGAATCTTTTTCAAGTTTCGCCCAGCTGGATGCTCGTTGCCATGCACTTACATTAAAGTATAAGGGTAAGACTCTGCCTGAACTAAGAGAAATGCTCGGAATAGATGCTAAGGTCAAGGATATTTCAGCTAAATGCGTTATCCGTATGTTCGGAACCGATTGCAACAGGTTAAATCAGATTTCTGACTTTAACAAAGCCGGTATCATAGCGAAGACCATCACGATTACGCCCCAAGGTGGAAGAACAGAAGATATGAAGCTCAAGCACATCGACTTTGAAGAATGGGCAGATAGAGATGCAGACTTTGAAGATTCCGATGTGTACGATTACTTCTGTGAGCACAGTTTCCTCTGCCCTATCTTCTGTGAGCATGATAGTAAAGACCCGAGCAAGACCGTTTTTGAAGGTTTTAAACGCTTTGCTTTTGATGAAGAATTCATCGAGAATGAAGTTCGGCGTACCTGGGAGGATTCCAGAAATCTGATTCATAGGAATGAGTTGGAATGGGAATACGTTTATGACAAAAAGGGTAATAAACGTATGAACAATAGCGGTTCCTATATGGGAGCCCCAAACTTTCCTAAGAGTTCAGAATATAAAGTATTCTTCCGAGGAGGAGCTGATGTTTCGACAGAGAAAACAAGAACAGAAAGTGTGAACGGCATAAGAATGCTTCCGCAGTTTTTCTGGCTCAAGGGTTCATATATTGCTAAAAAATTACAAGAAATTCCATACATATAAATATGTCTAAAAATACAATAAAGGTAGTAGAACTATTCGCAGGCGTAGGAGGCTTCCGCATAGGTTTGGAGGGAGCTTCAGATGCCTATGAAACCATTTGGAACAACCAATGGGAACCATCAACCAAACACCAAGATGCTTCACTCGTATATAGAGCACGCTTTGGTTCAAAGGGTCATAGCAACCAAGATATTAATACAGTACCAACAGCTGATATTCCTGATCATGACTTGTTGGTAGGCGGCTTCCCCTGTCAAGATTATTCTGTAGCTTCAACTCTTAGCCGTTCTGGTGGAATTGAGGGTAAGAAGGGTGTGCTTTGGTGGCAAATCTATCGCATCTTAAACGAGAAGGGAGATAATCGTCCAAGCTATATATTCTTTGAGAATGTTGACCGTTTGCTCGGTTCGCCTGCCAAGCAACGTGGACGTGATTTTGCAATCATTCTTGCTTCACTCGCAGATTTAGGCTATACGGTAGAATGGCGAGTAATCAACGCAGCAGAATACGGAATGCCTCAGCGCAGACGCCGTACTTATATTGTCGGTTACCGTGAGAATTCAAATGTTTCAAGGCAAGTACAAGAGTTGAAGGATTGGGTGCTTTATGAAGGCGTGCTGGCAAAGGCTTTTCCTTTTAAACCGAAGGACAAAACCCTCTCTGAATTTGAGATTAAAGGAACTATTAAGGAGGTTTCGGATAATTTCAACAAGGAAGGAAAAGACAGTCCATTTGGAAATGCCGGTATCATGCGCAACCGTTGTGTATATTCGGTAGATGCAGAGGCGGTTTATGATGGCCCTGTTATGACACTTGGCGGCAATATCGTTGATGAGTCCCTGGTACCAGAGGAGTTCTTTATTCCGCAAGATGAAGTTGCAAGATGGGAATACGAAAAGGGTGCAAAGAAAATAGAACGCACTACCAAGGAAGGTTTCAAGTATCTTTTCTCTGAGGGCGGAATGGCCTTCCCTGATTCCCTGGATAAGCCTTCACGTACAATCATTACAGGTGAAGGAGGTGCTGGTGCATCACGCTTCAAACATGTCATCAAGACTGCATCAGGTCGCTATCGCCGACTGATACCTATAGAATTGGAGCGTCTGAATATGTTCCCAGACAACCACACCTTGCATCCAGATGTTACGGATGCTCGTCGGGCCTTCCTGATGGGAAATGCTTTGGTGTGCGGAATCGTTCAGCAGATTGGAAAGAGTCTTTACCGTTTCATCTATGAGAAGGAACCGGTTTCTACCCATCCGATAGATATTAAGCGTGACTCTCAACCAAAGCTGAATTTTGGCTTATTCTCAGAATTGAATCCTGAGTTGAAAATAAATAAGCCGAAGAAGAGCTACACCTTGGATATGAACAAAAGTCTCTTGGTAGGCTTTGTCAAGGAAGATAATACAGATTATTTCCTAGATGGTGGTCAGACAAAGATTTACTATACCGGTAAAACCAAGTCTTTCCCATCGACTGTTGCGCTCAACAAGCTTTACTATTTCATGCCTTATATCAAGGGCAAGGGAGTCAAGGATTTGTATCTCATCCGCATAGCTCGCATAGGCTGTAAGGCAGAGATTCATCCAGAGTCAAATGATAAAGACCCACGCCTTGTGTTCGAACTGGAATATTTAGAGAGCTTGCCAAACTACATGATGCTGAAGCCTAATATCTTCAACACCTATAGAAACACAGTTCTAGGAAGAGTGATGGGGGAAATAGAATAATTCTATCTGTCAATTAATGTTTATGATACACTTGACAGGGTATAACACAACAATACAAAAAAACAAAAAAGAGTATGGAGGAATCCATTAAATATCCATCAATAGTATTCAACATTGCAGAACTTCACCAAAAATACTGGAAGGAGTTCTGCGATGCTTACTACTCTAGCTTTGGCTTTGTCACAAGCGAAAATAGTACTTACGAACAGAAGTATGAAACATTCTGCCGCCTAAAAGAATGGTCGGAGAAAGGAAAAGGCTATAAAGAGGAACATTTAGAAGTCAACAGTTTTGATTTTCGTTTTCTCAAGAAATTGGAAGAACGGCTTTATTCTCTAAAAGACAAAGAAGAATTGATTTCTACGCTATACTATTATGTACGAACCATTAGGAGCATCAGAAGAAAAATAGGTATCAAAAATTGGACTATCAAAAATATTCGTCCAGACATTATATATATTGAAGATTATTCCAAATATCTTCTTGATGAGACAAAACATTTTGAAAGCCAAGATGAATACTGGCCAACCATCAGAGACGTTTTGAAAAATCCGACAAATGAAGCCATGCTAAAGGAGATGATGGGAGAAGATTGTTTCTTTAATTATACATTCGATTCTCTAAAAACAGATATTCTTGACTCAGGAGATATTATTGAATACAATCCAGCAGATGGGAACGCTATTAGTCTTGTAAATATTATTCTTGAAGACGAAATTCCTAGTTATAATCGTGAACTTCGCGAATTAATGACTCTTCTACCAGAAAGAAGTAACTGTCCAATTGGAGAAGAGCAGAAGTTGTTTCTTTATCGCTTATTCATGACATACAAAGACTCATTGGCAGAAATCAAAAATATGCTTGAAGAGTTACCCTATCCACTCAACCTCAGCAGATTAAAGAAAGAGTATGACAATTTGATTTTTATTTTTAAAACATCTACTCTTGGCAGCCAATGGATACAATGTATGGAACATAAAGATGGAATCAAGTATATGGCAAAATATTTCATGAACCACCGCTACAATTACAAATTCGAGGGAAATCAATTTTTCTTAATGCTTGATAAAATTTGTATTATCGAAGATATTCTGAAAGGAAATGCCTGTAGATATGGATTAGAAATAGAATATCCAAAAGGATGGTTTGCTACTGAAGAGAAAGACAGAAAGAATAGCATAAAAGAAGAAGAAGTTTCTTCTTTTGCTCAATCCAACATAATCTTCAACCCCAAGATTTTTACCAACGAGCAGCAATATGCGCAATTGCGTAAAATCATCCTTTCCTTTATTGAACAAAAAAAGGAGAATGTAGAAAAAGAAGAATTTCAGATAAATCCGCAAATACAAGCTGAATGGTATTTCATAAAAAGAGCCATTCTAGAGGCAGAAGTTACTAATCGTGATAATTTGACTAACCCGAAATTTCTGAGACAGATGCGAGCATGGTTTCCTGCTTGCTTCAAAATAGGAAAAGATGAAAAAGAAGAAAAAAAAATAATTAAACAATACGGAGAATCGATTTCACGCGAACGTAAAAAATGGGTAAATGGAACAGAAAAAAAAGAGGTTCCCATTGAACACATGATTGAACATGGCAAATCTCGCAAGTATGTAAAGGCAAATACTCTGAGTAGATATAATGTTTTAAAGAAATTAAAGAAAAAACTAAAAGATTTTAAAGACAATAATAATTAAGAAATAGCTCCATCTTCAGTTATGCAAGATGGAGCTATTGTATTTTAAAGCAATTTATATTAGACAACTAATTAGACGCATTAGACAAAAACACACAAAGTAATTAGACGCTTTAAAAAAACTCAGATTTAAAATGCATGATATTGGAGAAAATTAGAATTTCTTCCTACATTTGCAACCGTCGAAGAAACAAGATAAAAGCCGGAATGATTCCGGAATGTCTTGAATCATCTTCGTAATACAGAATTTAGAAACATGAAATGATAGCTCGGTGCAACAATACTGTCCCACAGAAGCATCTTTCAAAAAAAACCTATAAAAAATGGACGACGAACAAAAAAAAGAACTAACAATATTGGAAGACAAAGCTAAATGCTTCTATACTTGTTTCTGTCTTTTAGAAAAAGGGAAAGACGAAAATAATAGTGAAGAAGTAACAGTAGCATTGAAAGTAATCTTGCGTAATTACGTGAGAGAGATTTTCGATTTACTGAAATCGCTTAAAGAATCAATATCATGGTCATTACTGGATGATAAGAAAGATACATTCTATAAGATAAAAATAGAATTAGGGCCAATGCTTGCCGATTATAAGGTCATTGAAGAAGACGAAGATAGACTTAGTCTGATTGACGAGACCATTCTACTGCTTAATGAAGGTTGTCAAGGATTTAGATTATCGTTTACCGATGACAACTATTATGAGAATCTCTTTCTGAAGGTACTCAAAAAATATCGTCAGGAGAATGATAAAAGATTAGAGCTTATTTATAAGCAAGATTACCAAGATGAGACAGACTTCTATCCGGATGAGACACTACTTAAAAAAGCCATATTAGTGAAACGCAAGGACACACTTTTCGAATCAATCTTCGGCAAAGTTTTCCACAACAATGGTAGGGATATAACAAAAACTGTTGTTTATATTCTTGAACAGAAAGAGCAAACTGACGCCAATATAAACGATTTTCTGGATAAGTTCCTCTCTTACCAGATTGCTATGGAGCATTGCAATACGCAGAAGGAAAACAAATTCGAGAACATCGTGTTCAAAGATAATGTAAATGTGGACAAGGTGATGCTAAAGCTGAAAGACTTTATCGCCGACAACACATTAAGCGCTCAGAAGCATTGGTTTATCGTTTATAAAGTCTTATCAAGCAAGTCTTGGCTTAAGGTAAAAACACAAAAGCGTTTCGCTGAGCAGATAAATTCCGCTTTCGGTCTTAGTCTCAAATGCACCACAAATGACCTAAAGAAAGTAGATAGTTATTTCAAATCAAAAGACTACAAGGAATGGACACTTGATGATAAAAACGCCCCTACGTGCTGCGATAAATATAAAGAGATTGCAAATAAGCTAGACTATGAGCTTGAAGATTCAAAGTATGCTAAGCCCGGTAAGACGATAACTACCCAAAGGATAGAAAAGTTCAGATAGTATCCCCCAACAGTATCCCCCAAAACATCAAATTATATCCCCCACATCCCCCAAACGGAATCGTGGGGGATTTTTTTTCCCCTATAATTTGGGATTTTCTGTACTTTTGCACCCGTCGGAGATACAAGGCAAAAACCGGAATGGTTCTGGCTTATCTTGAATCATCTCCGTATTTTTTATTATTATGAACGCAAAATTGATGCGTGTGGTGCAGCAGGGCGAGGCCTTCGCTGTACAGAGTCAAAGAGTGAGAACGTACAACTCACAATCTGTTTCATTGATTCAAGATTACTTGAATTAGTTTTAAATTATTAACCGAGTGGAGTGAGTAAGGAATCTCCGGAGATAAAGTAGCGCTACGTTTCTCGCTTTCTTTACTCTTAAAATTCATTCGATTATGAAAAAGGATTTTAATGACATCCACAAGTTGATGAACTGCCAGCACACTCAGAAGAGCGGCATGGCTTACTACGATGATACTCATTATTTTCTGTTTGCCCCCGATGAGCCTGTGGTGGGCAGCATGCCACGCTTCCACCGTCTCGGCGTTGCACAGCAGTTGAATGACGGCTCCTTCGAATTCGTTCCGAAACCGCAGCTCAAGACGCAGTCGCTGCTGATCAGGAAGCTGGCGCACGGCAGGGTGTCGAAGACCAAGGATGGTGCCATCCAGCTCACCCTGAAGGTTTACTGCGATGAGGGTGTGAACATCAGCGAGGCTATTGCTGCCGAGGCTGAGATAGCACGAGATGCCATCGTTGAGTATCAGCTGAAGAGATAAACTAAAGGATTAGGGCTTTCTAGAAGAAGAGGAATAAGAGAAACAAGAAGAACAAAATCTTCCAATATTCCAGTTCTTCCAATATTCCAAAAAGGGTATTTCAAGACAAAACCTCTTTTTATAGATTCTATAACTAATTAATATATAGATAGTTATATAAAGAAAGAAGAGGAAGGAAACCCTCAAAAAATTAATTGGAAGAACTGGAATTGGAAGATTCCCCAAATCCCCACTTCCTCTAAAAAGCTCATTATCAAACAATTATCGAAAAATGAACAAGACAAAATTGAAGTACGACATTACAAAAAACGCCGCTCCGAAGATGCCCAAACTGGGAAAAGGCACCGAATGTGTGCAACTTTTGCTCTCTCAGGTATCAAAAGACATGCATGAACCCCTTGTTCCGATGCTCTTCCCTATTCTTGGAGCGCAGGTCAGCGGCACGGAATTTCAGTATCCCGACCTCAGTTGGAAGGAATCATGTGGCATGATGGCCAATCTCGTTGCCGATTCTGGCTGCAATAAAGGACAATTGGGAAACTTAGTGGAAGCCATCTGCCGAAACTTCCGAGAACACGATGAAAAGGAATTGGAGAAGCTCGTGGAGTGGCAGAAACAGATAAAATCCAAGTCGGCAAACAAGGAAAAGCCTGTAAGACCCGACGTGAGTTTCTGGTTTCCACCTGCCGATGTAACCAATGCGGCCTTTATTCTGAACGCCATGGGATGCGAGAACCTGGGCGAAAGAACGCAATACCTCAATCTGCCCGAGGTGGAGATGGCCGACAGGATGTGCGGCGGGCACAAGCAGATTTCGCAGATGCTGCGCAATATCTACGACCGCCAGCGCTCGGGAGCATTAAGAGCTACAGCCGATGGCGTGACCGGTAATCCGGTGCTCCGTGCCAACCTCACCATCTCCTCCACTCCGTATGCAACCCGCAAGTTCTATAAGAACGAGCTCTTCAATGGTACATTCGGGCGAATGGTGTTCTCGTATAAGGCGAGAATGGGACGTGACGGCAGAATTCCGAGACAGGGAAAATATGCTGAGGCTTTCTATAAGAAGCTGGATGAGTATATTGTGAAGCTAAGCATCTGCAAGGGCAGGTTCATCATCAAGCCGCTGAATAAACTTACTGACCAGCTGGCTCAAGACATGGCTACGCTTGCCGACCTGACAGACGACGATGTATTTTGGGACATTTCGAAGCGTTCCATCGTATCGGCATGGAAGGCGGGTTGCCTGCTCTGGGTGCTGAATAACCAGACTTGGACGAAGTCGATGGGCGAGCTGGTGGAGTGGCTGGTGTATCACGATCTTTGGAGCAAGGCGCAGCTTTTCTCAGATTTGCTGAACCAGGATGCCGACTCGGTGAGCGAAGCTCAGAGAAGAGGGCCGAAGAATCTGCTCGATAATCTGCCTAATCCATTTAACGAGGCGCAGCTTGAAGCACTCCGCATTTCGCAGGGAAAGACAAAGGAGGGCACGAAAAACCAACTTTACAAGTGGGTGCATCGCAAGTTCATCACCTATTGCAGCCAGACGGGGCTTTACACGAAGACGCAGGAGTATCTTACGGGCACGCCGGAGGCGAAGGAGAAGAAATAAACATAATTCTATAAAAAGAAAAATGAATGGAGAAATATGAGATTCAGAAACTGCGCGAACTTCCGAT
>ULQU01049152.1_pt1 | contig 10859 bp, 8 predicted proteins | sample 1954841 | NCBI WGS metagenome assembly ULQU01 (sample SAMEA4835664, study PRJEB28245) | human gut metagenome | biome: gut microbiome; material: fecal sample | place: Denmark | collected 2008
TGTAGCCACTTCGCTATATCAGTAGATGGTTGTTTCATCGTCTGAGGAAAAGAGTAACGGCTCTGGTAAAGCCCTACTCCTGCGGAGTGTTTTTTATATATCACTCCTTACTGATAATTATACCGTGTTTTGGTAATTTTGTCAACGGTAAAGGCACAAAAAATTATAGTAAAAATGCTGATTTTTTAGTAGCTATATTGTGCAAAACATATACAAAACGCTTTCAGGCTTCTTTTTTCTGAAAGCTATCCGAGGAGAAATAAAAAAACGCCCTCTGCCGGAGCTGTTGCTCTGACAGAGGGCGTTTTTGTGTTTGTTAATCGTGTATTAGGTGCGACACGGTGTCGCACCTGCTTATAGTTCTAAATCTTCGTTCTCTTCTGAATTACCGGAATAAGAAACATCTTGTTTTAAATCGTTTGAAGCAGTATCTAAATAATTCGATTTACGATTGGTGATTTCAGCAGTAAGCATTTGTATTCTTTCAGCAACACCTTTACATATATTGCTTCTTCTTTGTTCATCAATGTAATTCGCTGTTTTAAGAATATCATAACATTCATCTGTAAAGCCGTCAAGTTTGCTTAGATCTAACCAATTGAACGATTTAACGAGTTTGATTTGCTCTGAATGAACAGGTTTAAACGGTTTACTTTTCACATTGTGATCCGGTATAAGCACTGTAGGTGTATCGAGCCACAACGACGTTCCACTGTCATAAATAGGAGCAAATCCGATAAATTCAAGAGTGTCCGCATTACGAATAACGCCAAAATTATTCTGATGTCTGTCCTCATTTGCGATGATATAATCCACGGTTAACATTCTATCAAGAAAATCACTTGCTCCGCAAATTCCGAGGTGTTCACAACAATTAAGAAAATGCTGATACACAGGTATGTGATTTGGCTTTTTCTCTGTATTCATTATATACCACGCTGATATAAGCTCGGTATCCCTGTCAATAAAGTCATCACAAACGCAATACGGTTTTCTTTCCTCAATAAAAACAGAATATTCAGTATGAGGTATGTTGAGTCTTCTCATCAATGCACAGGCAATGGCTTCATTATAAGGCTCTTGCAACGATTGGCCGCTTCCGCCTTTGACGAGGCAACGTTTACCGTTTATTATCTTCCATTTTTTCTTGAGCCATCCGTCCGAAGTATTATCCGGCGACATCAGATTGAGTTGTGCAGATGAACGATTGCCAAACAACAAATTTCCCATATCCGCAGAAAAATCATTATCAAAGAAATTTACTTTTTCCCATCTGTATTCACTGCCGACAGGACAGATCCAATACTGGTCAGAAAGCGATAAACCAAGTGATTTTTTCAATAATGCTTGAGGTATTGCTATTTCAAGTTCAGCAAGAACATTATCAATACCATCTCTGCTAAGCGGAATTGCTCTGCCTCTCCACCACTCGTTCAATTCTTCTTTATTTACTACGCCATTTCTTACCGATATACCTAAAGGAACACGTTCAGGCATATATAGTTCAGTTATTTTGTCAATCTTGCATTTATCCGAATTCTCGTCTATTGTTATTTTCACAACAGGATACGACTTTTGCATTAAAATATATTCCATACTGCCCTCCCCTTTCTGCATCTATCAATTCTATTAAATCATATCATATTTTTCCCTGTTTTGCAAGATTAAAAGCATAAGGGTGCGACACCGTGTCGCACCTGCACCAACTACTTCTTCTTAACAAAATCAACAATGCTCAATTCGTCTTTATCTTTGTAAGCATAAACGGCGGTCATTTGTAGTAATATCTGATCTTTACTGCAATTGCTTGTGAAATTGATGGTGTTGTACGCTCTCGAATACAATTGACTGTATAAGCTGTCAAGTGTTTGCGTCATATCAATTTCTAATTGATACTTTTCAATTGCTGCTTTAATCTTCTCGTAATTTTGATAATCATCTTCGATAACTAAATACGAAGCAAATGAGTAAATCATATTGTTCACAAAAAGCATACAGCAGCCGTCTTGGCTGACAACGTTGTTTAACTCATAAATAGCGTCTGCATATTGATTGTGATATTCATAAGGAATTTTGATAACAACAGATAGCTTGTTCACATTATCATCTCTCTTTACAAAAAAGTTTCTTGTGAGATCATCTCGTATAACGGGAAGTTTAAGCGTATTTTGGAAGAGCCATCTGTGCCATTCAAACGCATCCCAGCATTTTGCTTTGAAGGCTTCTTTGTCGATTTCTTTGTAAGGAACTGTTACAATCGACGTTCCGGATCTTGCAAACTTTTTGTATAAGTCGTAAACGATCTCTTTTGTTAACATATTTTCTCCATTCTAACATAATTTTCATATCATTGCAAGTGCAAACTAAGAATGCAGGTGCGACCGTAGCGACCTGTGCGACCGTAGCGTTAGGTGCGTCACGGTGTCGTACCTAACCCTCAAATCCTATCTTATGCTCGGCAATATTCTTCGGCTTACCGTTTAGCCGCAGAAAAGAAAAGCCGAAAACATCAAATATCAAGGCGGAGCCTTATTTTTTCTCCTTATCCGGTTTCTTAATGACTTTTTTGAAGAAAAACAGGAATAAACCTTCCTAAGTATCCTATATATACTGCTATATAGTAAATTTAATTTACTTACTTTTCTTTTTCTGTGGCTAACTTGCTGGGTAATATATAGATGCTCATATTTCGGACTACCCCTCGTTTGAAAAAAATCGCTCAGCAGGACTTGACAAAATGCAGGCTCTGTGTTATTATCAAGCTGTAAGTTATAATTTACATTGGATTTTTGAGAGGTACAGTCTTTGCGGGGCTGTACTTCTTTTTTTATCCGCTTTTTTCTTTTCAGTTTTATGCAGTAAACATTGTCGGCATAAACTTTAGGACAGCCGTATCTCATTTTTCTGATTTTGCTTATAAGCCCTCTGTATTCTAACTGATGTATTAGAGCAATTACAGTGCTACGGGACATACCTGTGCCTTTAGATATATCGGTATAGCTGTTCCAGCAGTAGCCGAGCTTTGAGTTGATTGACTTTGCAATGAAAGCATATACCTTCAGCTGTGCCGGCGATAAGCCGTATTCAAAAACGCTCCGCTGTATCAATGTGTATCCTTTTGAAAAATCGCATACTGCGTCCTCGTTAAGATAATAGATATTTGTGCCATACCAGTAATTAACACGTCTTGTGCGGATTTTTGTAAATATATATCCTTTTGAAAGCAGGCTGTTTATTGCTTTTGTTACAGTATTGCGACTGCCTATATTGCACTTCTCTGCTATGGTCTGCTGTCTGACACGCTTTTTTGCCGTTGGAATTGACAGCAGATAAGCAAGCACAGAAAATTCTTCGGAGGATAAGCCGAATGCTGTATTAGGCAATACAAAGTAGCTTTTGCTGTTCTGCATTGGGTTATCCTCCTTTATTAAATTATCAAAAAAGAGTGGCATTAACTGCCACTCTCTGCTTTACAACTCTATTTCATCATCATCTTTAGTTCTGAAATTGTTCTTCGATATAATTTCATCTTTTACATTCGTGTTTGTGAATTTGTTTTGATGATTTATACGATTTGCCTCTAATTTACTTGATAACAATTTATTTTGCTGAGTTAAGGACTCAATTTTCTCGTTGCATACTTTTATTTCCAATTGATATGTATTCTTGAGTTCTTCTCTAATAGCATCATTTTCTCTTTCTTTTTCCTTTATTATTGCGTTAAGCTTGCTGTTTTCTGCTTGCAATTCAGTTATAGTATTTACCTGTTTATACCAGCTTTTTTGAAACAAAATAAACTGGTTTATTGCATTGTCGATATTCTGTTGTTCGTTATCAAATTTTAGTAACCGATTTGTATCACTATCATTTCTTTTTTCTATTAATTCGATTTCTTTTTTAAGCATATTCTGCAAATTATCGTGTTGTTTACTAAGGGACCCTCTGTCTTGACGTCCGATGTCTTCTTTTATGCTGTTAAAAGTATCAGAAACGTATTTCGTCAACGTTGTTCCTTCTTGAGAGCCAATCAGATTTTTTAACTCATCTATATTATTAGACAAATTATTTATCCTGGACTTTTTTCCGATAAAAAAAGTAAGTAAACCGGTGATAAGTGCCGGCAAAATTGCAATAATTAGCTTTTGAATAAAGTCAACTGTAGTATCGTCCATATTTTGTTTATCTCCTTGAAAATATGAATAATTTAAAGCAACTAAAATGCCCCAAATTGTGCAAGCCCATATTGAAAAATAATACGATTTTTTCATTCGACACCTCATTTTAACATAATATATCTGAATTGTCAAAATATTATTTATACTTCATTTTCTTCTGCTTGTTCGTTTATTATTGATTTTACTTTTTTAAGCTCATCGTTGTAATCTTTTTCATTGGAATAACGTTCATAGATATTCACATATCCCATACTTCTGAGCTTACCTGCTATTTCCTTTGCCGCAGTGTGTCCTGCACTATCATTATCCAGGCACAGACAAATATTGCGGATATTCGGTTTACGCTTCAACAGTTCCATCAGAGCCGTATCAGCTGTACCGCCGAGAGCAAGCCTGTTGTGCAGTTTCCAGGCGTCCTTATTTCCGTACTTTATATTGTACAGGTTGGCGTGGCTCATAGCGTCGATGAACGATTCAAAAACATACACACAATCGTTCATACCCTCGCTCTCAATCAGAAAGCCGCTTGCCTTATCGCTCCCGGCTACTTCTCCCCGGAATCTGTAATTTGTGCTTGCTATACGGAATGCTGCATAGGATATTTCACCTTGAGCGTTTTTCCCGGTCGATACAACAAGATTATTCTTAAATATTTTTGTGTTATCCTTCAGTAAAATGTTATCAACATATTTTGAAGAAACAGCTTCAGCTTGATATGTATCTGTTGCTGTCGGTGAAGCTCTCAGCGTTTGCAATCTATAATCAACCCAGTCACGGTTATCATTAAAGCAATAAAAAGCCATTCCCTCATCGTTGTATCCGACTATATGCAAGCCGTTGTACTGCACTCCTTGATAAATTTGACCGGAAGCTATCAGTGCATTGATGATGTTCATATCAATACCTCTGCCCTTGTTAAGATAAGCAATGATATTACTGTAATTTCGTCTGCCGTCCGGGAAGTGAGCCTGTTCCGGCAGAACGAACCGTACAGGTTCTGATACAGATACATTTTCTGCTTTCGCCACGGGCTTCTTTATCGGCGTATATTCCGTTTGCTCCCGATCTCCGACAAGATGTAATACCGCATCTCTGAAATTCATTCCCCGTATCTTTACAAGGTAATCAATCGCATTGTTTCCTCCGACCTGTCGGCTGTTCCAGTACCATCTGCGTCGGTTGCCGTTTACAACAAGGCTGTTATGCTCAATACACTTGAATTCCCTTTCCCCATAAGTGCTTTTAAAGGAAAAGCCCTCCTCGCTTTCGAGAAGGGCTATCATATCGGTATTTTTTGCTCGTTCAATTATATCTTCTTCAAGATGTGCCATACTGCCACCTCCGTTATCTCTTTATGTTTGAGATATACATTCTGTAGTTTTCAAATTCCGTATCACACGTCTGCAAAAACCACTGCGGCAAATTAAACTTGTACGGCAGAAAGCCGTTCATCGTAATTCTTGCCGAAGTTGCAAGATTTGAACAAAGATACCTGTACTGTTCACCACACATAGACGGGTCTCCGAAATTGAACGCTATTCTGTAATCTCTGCCTATTAGCCGCTTTGTATCGTTCTTGTCAGTTTCGAGCAGTGACATAAGCTGTATTATGTCGGTTTCGTTGAAACCGCTCACAATATATCTGTAGTGACAGGACAGCCAGTTGTCAATCTGCTCTGTGTCTGTGCCGTAATCATTGATTACAACATTGTAGATTCCCCAGTTCTCCGGCACTCTGCCGAAGAAATAGAAGTCGATGTTGCGATATGTGAAATACGTTCCCTTTGATACCGTTTCTTCCTTGTATGTTTCCTGGAGAATATTCAGATCGCCGTCAGTAAGTTCGTTCTTGCTGAAGAACGCTACCTTTGCTCCTCTTGCTGTGAAATACTCTGCAAGCTGTATTGCGTATGTTGTAGTACCGACACGACGCATCGCTCCGAATAAACCGATTGATAAATGCAGGTCGCAGTTGTTGTAATTCGGTATTGCATTGTTATTGCCTTTCTGCACCGGGATATATGTAACGTCAAATCTTCTCTGACGTTCTTCCCTCAGCCCTATTCTGCGGTCGGCAGTTGACTTTATCAGTGCTTCACGCAGGTCTTTCTGCATTTTGTTACGACTTATTTGCTTCAACGTTTTGGGCGTTTCGCCTATGATATTTGCAAGTCCCTGTCTTGCTATTTCCGACAGCAGCATATCACCGGGATATACTCCTTCGGCGTATATGATTATCGGCACGTCCGTTGCCATCACAAGAGCCTTTAAGCTCGTCAGAAATTCATCGCCCTTTTCCTCGATAAATTCAAGGTCGATTATGATATGAGTGATGTACTCATAATATTTCAGCTCTTCCTTGATGAAATACGAAAGATTGTTCACTGTTGTTATCTTCTGATTCATCTCAAGCTCCTTGCGTATCTCGCTGAGCATTGTCTGACGCTTCTTTTCTACCATTAAAAGCGGGAATAAAAACATTTTTATACCTCCGGTTCTTCTTCTTCAAATTTGTTGTAGGATTTAGCTTCGATCTTCGCCTTATCAGCTATCATCTTAAACATTTTCTCATTACCGAGTAATTTATCAGTCTGCCAATTGTTTACATAGCTGAAAGTGCCTTTTCTGCATACTATCAGCGGTACGGTTGTATTTCCTGTTACGCTCACTGCATTGACAGTCAGTGCTGTTTCACAGCTGACAGGATTGTTCATTGCTATTCGTCCGTACAGCGTCATACAGTCCGTCATATTCAGATTTTCGCAATCCTGTCTTGTTTCTCCGGACAGCGATGTTGTTTTGATCCCGAAATTTACATAACAATTACCTATGCAAATGCGGTTTTCGCTACAAAACAGCTCATCATACTCAGATGCCGGAATATATCCCGCCTGTGCATACGCAAAATCAAGGCAGGATTTACGCAGATTTTCATCGGGTATGTTTATCTGTCTGATACGATACTTATCGTCGGAGTAAGTAACTTCATATTTTGAGCCGAGCAGTTTGTTCCATTTTTCCTTTGCTTTTTCTGTCAGCCTGTTATTGAAGCTGTTCCATACTACAGTATGGTCACAATACAAGTCATCGCAGAAAAAATCAAATTCCACATCACCGCATTTTTCAAGATATTCACCGAATGTATCAAACAGCTTTTCTCCATTTTCCATAATCAAATTCTCCTTTTATTTTTTCACCTGTATCGCACTTATGCTGTCAAGCAGGTCCTTGTTAACGTCCGTCCTGTAAGCCTTAAACCAAAGCAAAGGATTTACTTTTGCTCCGACAAAACGCACCGATAAGCCGTCATAGATATGCGGATTATCAAGCTCCGGAGGCGTTACCTCTCCATCTACAAACGCAGTTTTGACGCACAAATGCGGTATTATCTCACTTCCGAATGTATGGCTCCAGCCTGTCGCTGATAAGCCCTCGTCCTTTTCCTTGCTGTGTTTGCCGGAGTGAGCATAGCCTATTACTATCTTCTCGTCTTTGTCGTATACGTCATACAGCGACAATCCTATGTCCTGCTCCGAAATAGTTTCAAGCCTGTCAAGACAGCTGTATTCTATCATCAGCGTCAGAACACCGTCATCGTGCTTTATCTCCGTACCTGTAGTTGTTACGATAGTCGGAAAATCAAAGCCGTATTCCTCCGCAAACACGTCCGTATCAATTATGTACGCAAGCTGTACCGCCGAACAGTTATATGTGTAATTTGGCTTATCTTTAACCACCTTGCGTTTTCCTGCGTCATAAACGTCATAGATATACACATCTTGTATGCACTCGCCTACATCGGGAAGTATCTCCGCTCTGACCTCGGTATCCTCGTCATTCAGATACAGTGTTATGCCCGATTCGTATGCCTTGCCGATTGCATTTGATCCACGGCTGTGTATTGTTTCAAAGTCATTCAGCGTTGTAAGGATACCGTTTGTGTTTTCCTTTAAATCATCGGCTTCGACCGGGAGATTGAAAAAGCCTTGAAAGTACACGAACAATGCACGTTGAGCTGTACTGTCTACCGATATGTACAAATTATTTATCTGTGCGTCGGATAAGATACGCTCGATTATCTGCGTATTTTCTTTGGTGTAATCCCTGTACTTCTCGTCTACATTGAACATTTCGTACCAGTCATCTTCAGACGGTGTTTTTACCGTTATTGACAGTTTTTCTGTAGTACCGGTCTTTTCCGTACTGACTTTTGCGGAAAATTTACCCTCAAGAGCCGCTCTCTCGAATATCTGTCCTATCTCCTGTGCCTGGAACACGTTCAGACAGGCAACGTCAAAACCGTCTGCTGTTGCGCCGCCGCTTCCGTCTGAGCTGACATTCTCGATAGCACTTGCTATATCGTTATCAAGTCCGCTTGCGTCACTTTCTGCCATATCTTCAAAGCGACTGAATGTTTCCGCTTGATATAACGCAAGCAATCTCGGAAGATATATGTCACCTTCGCCGTAACAGGTGTACTCCACTATCTGAGTCTTGTTATCCTTATGTACAGTAAGTATCTGCTTTTTTGCCTTTACACCGTCAATTGTTACGGTTTCTTCGTCATAGTCGTATGTCGGCATTTCGGGCTTGACGAGTGTGTTTATAAGCTGTACCGTACTCTGACTGTATTTGCTCATATCATACGATTTATCTTCCCGGAATTCCTTATCTTTCGCAAGCTCAGAATATTTGTAGCTGCTTAAATCAATTTCTTCGTTAAGCTGTTCAAGTTCTTTCTGTGATTTTACCTTTTTCAGCTTATCTATATACTTCTTCGCTTTTGCAACGCTGTCATTGACCTCTTTGGTATCGTACAGTAGCAAAAACGAGTTGTTACCCTCTGAAAAAGTTTTCTGCAGAACAGACTTTGACAGGTTTATCGAAAAGTCCGGCATAAAACCGTATGTATCGTTCTTGACCTGTGTATTGATTGAGGAGTTGACACCGCTCAGAGCGGATTCCACATTTTTTCGTATATCATTCCACGATTGGCTGACGCTTGTATCACGCACTGCACCGTAAAGCAAACTGAACAATCCGGTTAGCAAGGCAATAAATACACCGATTCCCAAAAGAATTATTACAATCGGAGTAAGTAATGCTGCTCCTATTACCTTTCTTCCTTTTTCGTTTGACGCTAATGTAGTTATTATTTTTGCAATAGCCGTCGATACAGTCATATTAATTACCTCCCAATCCTAACTGTTTCAGACGCTTTTCGGGTAACTGTACCTTGAGTTTGAGTGACCGTCCGCCGGCTTTCATAAGGCACTCTGCACGATTGCCTGCGGCAACAAGCTCTCTTTGTGCATCGGTAAAATTGTACAGTGTCGATACGGCTTTAAGGTCATCGCCCTCACAGCCGAAAATAAACTTAGTAGAAGGTAAATCCAGTACAGGCTGTGCATACAGCTTGACTTTAGGATCAAGGAAGTCTACAACGTTCTGCGTTGCAACGGCAAGTGCGCCGCTGTACTTTCTTGCTCTTTTCTCGGTATCTCTAAGGTAGCTCATCGCCTGCGGAACATCGGGATTTATAAGGAGCCACGCTTCGTCGCATACAACCATCACCTTTTCGCTTCTGTCTGCACTCATCTGTTGCCGGCACCACGACAGAAGATTAAAATACTGCGTTGATTTCATTGCATCGCTCATAATCTTCATATTCTGCGTATCGAACACGATAAACTGTGCATTTGACTGCATTGTCGTGTGACCGTTCCAAAGGAAACTGTCTGCACCTGTCGTTATATTTTCAAGCAGCAGTATCAGCTTGTCCATATCATCGGTTACGCCTTTTTCAGCTGTTTTTCTCTGCTCAAGCAAAGTGTTATACAGATCCGTCATAACCGGGAAGTCGGTATTTTTCATATATGTTACACTTGTATCCCAGGTTATGCCGAATTTCTCATACATAGCGATAAGCCCTTTTGTAAGTAAGGCTTTCTGTATCTGAGTAAGTTCGGGAAGATACAGTTCAAAGAAGATTTCAAGCGTTTTAAGATGTAATGCAAGCTCACTGATACCCTTGCTCTCGGCTTCTTCTTCCTCCTCGTCCGAAAGTGGTTTAGGACGTACCTGTAATGGATTTATCATTCCGTTTCTGCCACCGCAAGCGTCTATCCAACGTGATATGCCATCTTCACGGAACATATCGCAGATAGCCTTGTACTCTGTTTCGGGATCTATGACGATTACTTTTGTTCCCCGTATCAGCTCTGATACAATAATGTGCTTTATAAGTGTGGTTTTACCCTTACCGGAGCCGCCTATTATACTGATATTGCTGTTTGTCCTCGCTCCGTCACGCTTCCAAAGGTCAAAAATTATCGGCGTACCGTCATTATCCACACCAAGATAATAACCTACCCCGTCGTTAAAGCCGCTGTTCTGAAACGGGAAACCGCCGTAGAAAGCATTAACCGGCATAGGACGGTTACCGACATCACCGATAAGCTCTACAGGAGCGTAGGACGGGGATATGTGTTTCCAGGCGTCCTTTTGCATACGGGATAAACACCGCAGTTTACAGCCGACACCGCTGATTATGCTTTCAACTCTGTTGCATTTCTGCTCAAAGTCGATTTCATCGTTGCCCATAACCATCACAGTACAGCAGAATTTAGCTATCTTTTCGTTGTTTTCTTCCATTCGAGCCATAAGACGAGTTGTATCGTCCGC
>ULQU01043610.1_pt1 | contig 10855 bp, 7 predicted proteins | sample 1954841 | NCBI WGS metagenome assembly ULQU01 (sample SAMEA4835664, study PRJEB28245) | human gut metagenome | biome: gut microbiome; material: fecal sample | place: Denmark | collected 2008
CGCAAGCCTCCGGAAATCACGACAATGATATAAGGGCAAAACAAAAAGCGCAGAAAGAACGGGAAACACCGTGCTCATGCGCTGTTCTGTATAGGCATAATGTCTTCATGGCATTGTGGAAAGTACAGCACAGCCCGCTCGGAAAAACCGTATGCAAATGACCGTCAATGCGTCAGAATATGGCATATCTTATCCTGAACACTCCTGCCTACAGAACCTCGCAGAACACCGTTGCAGATTACGGTGAAAGCCATCAGATGGCCATTCGAGGCATTGCAATATCCAGACAGGGAACTCACGCCCTCCAACGTTCCCGTCTTGGCCGAAATACTGCCTTTGGAATTGCCGTGCTTCATTCTGTTGGACAAGGTTCCGTCCATACCCGACACTGGCAACGAAGGATAAAGGTATTTATAAATTCTGTCGCTATTCCTATATGCATAGCGCAACAATGCTGTTTCTACACATGCCGTAGTGTAATTATAGAGGGACACACCGCTTCCATCGGCAACCTTGCATAACGACGAAGAACCGCCGGCCTTGTTGATGACCGACTCAATACGGTCGATGGCCTCATCATGCGAAACCCACTTGCGGCCGCTGGCACGCGATGCAAGCAGATAGAACATCGATTCGGCATACAGATTGTCGCTCTCCTTCATCATCTTGACAAGAATCTGCTCTACTGTACGCGAACATCTGTATACGCGTTTCACATTCTCCGACGGCAATTCCTTTAAGCCGTAGACAACGGATGAAGAGTCGGCAGAGAATGTAATGCCTTCAGTCTTAAGGAAATCGGTCAGTGTACAGAGGAAATAAAGCTCCGGACGATACACACTGATAGTCTTTGAGTTGCCTCGCTTCATGTTTCCTGAAGCGGTTATGATGTTTCCGTTGCTTACCCAGTTTCTTGTTGCCTTGAATTTTCCTCCACCGCCGGTACGGTCCTGAAGTTCAACAAACGAAGTGGAAGGCTCAAGCATCGGTTTGTTTTCAGGTCCTGCGGAAACAGTCACGCATCCGCGATTGAGAACCAACGGTGTCAGATATGGTTCGCTCTCAGAAGGAGCATCGTCCCAGCACCATCCTTGTCCCCATATCAAGGTGTCCTTCATGCTCACGTCGCCATAAACCTTGCCGTTTATGCATTTTATGCCTTCATTGCTTATTGCACGCGCCAAACGTCTCAAATCGCCAGAATTGAATGCAGGGTCGAAACCTCCGACAACATAAACATCGCCGTTGAGCACACCGTTTTCCACCTTGCCCGAGATGTATGCCGAAGTGACATATTCGCAATCGGCACCCAAATAATCCAGTGCTGCGACAGCAGTAATCAGTTTCTGCGTTGAAGCAGGACGCATGATCTTATTGCCGTTGTAGTCAAAGAAAAGCGAATCGGCAGTAAGATCGTAAATACATATTCCTGTATAGAAATTCGAAGTTTCAAGCTCTTCACTTGTGAAATCATGCAGTTTTGTCTGTACCTTTTCATTCCATTCAGACAAATCGTCTTCAATCTCTTCTTCGTCCGAGGCAACGTCAGCTATTGACGAAACCTGAACGTCTTCATCTGAATATTTCGGATTACCATATACGCAAACGGCAGACTGCAGCAGTGCAGACATGACCAATATATTGATTTTTTTCATTGTGTATCAAAATTTTAAAGCAACAAAACATTCTGGCATATACTACCAGCATAACTATTCATTTTCGGATTGGAGAGACCTGCAGAGAATCTACTTATCCATATTTCTTTCCCTGCATTTCTCGATGCATTTCACAAAGCCTTCTTCGTTGACAGGCATCACTGCTACGGACGCTCCGCCTTTGACATGGATAAGAAGGTATTTCGACATGGTACGGCCGAAGACTCTGAAACGGTTTATCCGTTCGATGCTTTCGATATCCTGCAGGTTTATTTCGACAGTTCTCGAGAATCGCCCGCGCTTTATGACCAGCATGCCCGATGCTTTCACCGTATATGCAGTCTTCACCATCATTTCTATGACGACCACCATAAACAGCAGTGCCACAGCCATCAAGATGCCGTTCTTGCACCACATGAAATATACTGCGGCAACAGTGACCGCTGCAAGCAGAAATATACTGCTCAATCGTATTCTTGCTTGAAAAACTCTATCCATACTATGATTTTTATGCGCAAGTTACAAAAAATAAGAATTTATGTCACCAAAAATAACACCCACACAAGGATTTTGCTAATTTTGCAACAACTAATAGGCCTATATATGACAAAAAAGTTCGATTTTCTCATTATCGGTTCAGGAGTTGCCGGAATGAGCTATGCCCTAAAAGTTGCCAGGGCAAACAAAGGCAAGATAGCCATAATATGTAAAACTACACTCGAAGAGGCCAACACTGCAAAAGCACAAGGCGGAATAGCATCTGTCACAAATCTGGCTGTGGACAACTTCGAAAAACACATCGAAGACACCATGATTGCCGGAGACTACATAAGCGACAGAGAAGCTGTTGAACAGGTGGTGCGCAATGCTCCGGCCCAAATCAAGGAACTGGTGAATTGGGGCGTTAATTTCGACAAGAACGAAAAAGGCGAATTCGACCTGCACCGCGAAGGTGGACACTCCGAATTCCGTATTCTTCACCACGCTGACGACACAGGCGCCGAAATACAGAGAGGCCTGATGGAAGCCGTCAGAAACAATCCGAACATTGAAATACTCGAAAACCATTTTGCCGTAGAAATCATAACACAGCACCATCTTGGCGTACGCGTAACACGTCGTACACCCGACATCGAATGCTACGGTGCATACGTACTCAATCCTGAAACCGGCAAAATCGATACATACTTGTCAAAAGTAACCCTCATGGCAACCGGCGGTACAGGTGCCGTATACGCAACGACCACCAACCCTAACATTGCTACCGGCGACGGCATAGCAATGGTATACCGAGCTAAGGGAAAAGTGAAGGACATGGAATTCGTGCAGTTCCACCCGACAGCCCTTTATCATCCGGGAGAAACCCATCCTGCATATCTGATAACAGAGGCAATGAGAGGATACGGCGGAATTCTCCGTCTGCCAAACGGCGAAGAATTCATGCAGAAATACGACGAAAGGCTCAGTCTGGCACCGAGAGACATTGTTGCCAGAGCTATAGACAAGGAAATGAAGATACACGGACTCGACCATGTATGCCTCGACGTAACCCACAAAGACCCGGAGGAGACAAAGCATCACTTCCCTAACATCTATGCAAAGTGCCTCAGCATCGGCATCGACATCACAAAGGAATACATACCTGTAGTGCCATGCGCCCACTACATGTGCGGAGGCATTAAGGTGGATCTCGACGGACAGTCAAGCATCAAGCGTCTGTATGCCGTCGGCGAATGCTCTTGCACCGGACTCCACGGCGGCAACCGACTGGCTTCCAACTCTCTCATCGAAGCTGTCGTATATGCCGACGCGGCCGCAAAGCACAGCTTGAGCGTCATAGACAACTACGAGTTCAACGACAAAGTGCCTGAATGGAACGACGAAGGCACAATGACAAACGAGGAGAAGGTGCTCATCGCTCAGGACGTCAAGGAAGTAAATCAGGTCATGAGCACATACGTAGGCATCGTAAGAAGCGACCTTCGCCTGCACCGTGCATGGGAGCGTCTGGATTTGCTCTACGAAGAGACTGAAGACCTCTTCAAGCGCGTAAAGCCGACCAAGGAAATATGCGAACTCAGAAACATGATAAACGTAGGATATCTGATTACCCGTCAGGCTCTTGAGCGTAAGGAAAGCCGCGGACTCCACTACACGGTAGACTACGAAAAGCATGCTTATGACAAAATCAAGAAAAGCTATAAATAATTCTGCTAACACAGAACGCTGACAGATACTGTGCACTTGCGGTAGCCCCCAAAATCTACCTCAAGTGCATAATTTATAGTCAAAAGTAAGTGAAATGCGAATAATTCGTTTAAAAGTTGTATCTTTACGGCATAGAAATGCAATTGTCGACATCAGAAATAGAAATTTTACGTAAACTTCAACGTAATCTAGCCGGAAGTTCCGACTATGCCCGTGTGACTTGCATTCTGATGTTGGGCATGGGCAATTCTCCTTCCTTCGTGGCTTCATGCCTTGGAATAGACGTTTCCACCGTATACCGTTACCGTTCCGCTTATTTGCACGGCGGTGCCGATGAACTTCTGGAAAACCGCCACAAGGGTTATTGGGGGCTTCTTGACAGCAGACAGTTGTCCGCCTTGCGCAAGGAACTTCGTGAGCATATCTATACGGATGCCAAGAGTGTGGCTGAGTGGATAAAGTCCACATTCGGCGTGGAGTACACGCCCCAGGGGGTTGTAGACCTGCTGAACCGCATTGGTTTCACCTATAAGAAGACATCGGAAGTCCCTTGCGAGGTTGATGCCTCCAAGCAGGCAGCCTTTGTCGGGGAACTTTCCGAAATCCTTTCCGGTATGCCGGAAGATGCCGTGGTTTATTATGCCGACGGTGTTCATCCGACCCACAACAGCCGTTCCACTTATGCGTGGATAGAGAAAGGCGAGAAGTTGGAACAACCGACCGTCAGCGGTCGTGACAGGGTGAACATCAACGGGTTGCTTAACGCGCATGACGTGACGGACGTGATAGCCCATGATTGCGAAAGCGTCAATGCCGAATCCACAAAAGAAGTTTATCAGGCGGCCTTGGACAGGCATCCGGAGGCCCCGTTCATCTATATCATTTCCGACAATGCCCGTTATTATCACAACAAAAAGCTCAAGGAATGGGTGGACGGGACGAAAATCAGGCAGATATTCCTGCCGCCCTACTCGCCAAACCTCAATCTGATTGAGAGGCTTTGGAAATTCCTCCGCAAGAAGGTCATCAATACCGGTTTCTACAGGACAAAAGAAAAATTCAGGCAGGCCGTTAAGGATTTCTTCGACAATATCGGAAACTATAAAGAAGAGTTGGAGTCACTTCTGACTCTTAAATTCCGTTTGTCTAATTCGCAAACCATTTCTTTTTGACTATATTATCTATACAGAGACTCAAAAAATACATTTTTAATTTAAATTATCAATCATTTATGAGAATCAGAAAACTCTTATTCGCAGCAGCGGTCATGCTTTCGGCTGTGGCATCTGCACAAGTACAGGGTGGCATGAATGAGATTCCTTTCGACCCTAACGTCCGAAAGGGAACATTGCCCAACGGGCTTACATACTACATCCGCCACAACGAATGGCCAGAGGACAGAGCCGACTTCTACATCGCTCAGAAAGTAGGTTCAATCCTCGAAGACAAGAACCAGCTCGGACTGGCGCACTTCCTCGAGCACATGTGCTTCAACGGAACAAAACATTTCCCAGGCGACAACATCAAGCTTTATCTGGAAAGCATCGGAGTGAAATTCGGAGAAAACCTTAATGCGAGCACAGGTTTGGACGAAACAATCTACAATGTCGACAACGTACCTGTAAACACACCGGGTGCCATAGACTCATGTCTGCTCATTCTCCACGACTGGAGCCACGACCTCTTGCTTGAAGACAAGGAGATAGACAAGGAGCGCGGTGTCATCAACGAAGAGTGGCGCTTGCGCAGCAGCGCAATGATGCGTATGTACGAAAGCATCATACCCGAGTTATATGCAGGAAGCAAATATGCACAGGGACTGCCTATCGGAACAATGGATGTTGTCATGAACTTCAAGCATGACGCTCTTCGCGACTACTACCACAAGTGGTACCGTCCAGACCTTCAGGGACTGGTAATCGTCGGCGACATCAACGTTGACTCTGTTGAGCAGAAAATCAAAAGCATTTTCTCTGACATAAAGATGCCTAAGAACCCTGCTGAACGTATCTACTACCCTGTGCCTGACAACAAGGAGCCAATCATCTCTATTGCAAAGGACAAGGAGCAGCAGAACACCATTATATACATGTTCAACAAGCACGAGATTTATCCTGACTCTCTGAAGTCAAATCCTGCATACTACATGCTTGAATATGCAAAGTCTGCGATGGCCAGCATGTTCGCAAGCCGTTTTGCAGAACTGACACAGAAGGAAAATCCTCCGTTCCTCACAGCTTCTGTATACGACGGCACATACTTCATCTCTAAGACCAAGGGTGCCCTCAACAGCATCACTGTATGCAAGGACAACAACTACAAGGAAGCTCTGAAGGCTATGTACCGCGAAGTCCTGCGCGCAGCACGCTACGGATTCACAGTAACTGAAATGGAGCGATTCAAGGAAGACTACAAGTCTATGCTCGACAATGCCTATGCACAGAAAGACAAGGTGAAGAACAACGACTACGTTCAGGAGTGCATAAACAACTTCACAAACAATGAGCCTATGCCGGGCATCGAATGGGAATACGAAAACATGAAGAAGCTCGCAGATATGCTTCCAGTACAGGTAGTCAACGAAATGGTCAAATCGCTCGTAACAGACTCTAACTTCGTTGTAACCGTATTCTGCCCTGAGAAGGAAGGCATCGTTTGCCCTACAAAGGACGAAATCCTCTCAATCATCGAAAGCGTGAAGGCTGAAAAGATCGAGCCTTACAAGGAAGAAGTTTCAAATGAGCCTCTGGTAAGCAACCTTCCTGCACCAGGAAAGGTTAAGAAGATTGCCGACGGCGCATTCGGAACAAAAGTTCTCACACTTTCCAACGGCATCAAGATACACATCAAGCAGACAGACTACAAGCCTAACACCATCAGCATGGAAGCACGCAGCTGGGGAGGAACATCGCTCTATCCTGACAACGATTACATCAACAGCGGAAATGCCGACATGATAAGCATAGGCGGATGGGGCAACTTCAGCGCCATAGACCTGCAGAAGAAACTTGCCGGAATCACAGCATCAAGCAATCCTTTCATCAGAGACGAGTTTGAAGGTATCTCAGGAGGATGTACCACTAAGGATTTCGAAACACTCCTTCAGCTGGTATATCTCAACTTCACAGCTCCACGCAAGGACCAGAGTGCATACAACTCTACTATCTCGCGCGTGAAGGCTTCGCTCCAGAACCAGGATCTCGATCCTAGAACAGCACTTCAGGATACAATCGCAAAGGTTGTATACAACAACGATGTACGCTCACTCCGCGTAAAAGCAGAAGACGTAGACAAGATGAACTACGATCGCATGCTCCAGATCTACAAGGAGCGTTTTGCTGATGCAGACGACTTTGAATTCTTCTTCGTCGGCGATATCAACATAGACAGCGTAAAGCCTCTCTTCGAAAAATATCTTGCAGTACTCCCGACTATCAAAGGCAGCGAGAAATACAACAAGACTAGCCACGTAATGAGCAAGGGCGTACTCAAGAACGTATTCGAGAAGGAGCAGGAAACTCCATCAGCTCTCATACAGTTTGTTTACCATGCACCTATGAAGGACAACATGCAGAACAGTGTAAAACTGGATATGCTCAAGCAGATAATGCAGATGGTATTCACACAGACTGTAAGAGAAGATGAAGGCGGTGCATACTCTGTAGGTGTAACAGCAGGAATAAGAAACTTCCCTGAAGAAATCGGTACATTCGGCATCATACTGCCTACAGCACCTGCCAAGCGAGAGGCCATGACAGAAGTTGTATACAACAATGTTGCAGACATGGTCAACAACGGTCCGAAGGAGGAAGATCTCCAGAAGGTTAAGGAGTATATGCTGAGAAGCTACGCTGAGAATGTCAAGAACAACGACTATTGGATGAACATCCTGATTAGCAGTGTAAGATACAACATCGACAACTACACAGGCTATGAAGATTTTGTCAAGAGCGTAACATGTGCTGACATTCAGAAGATGGCAAAAACTGTATTCGACAGCGGCAACCGCATCGAAGTTGGTATGACAAGCCCGGCCGACAAATAAATCCGGTCAGAAACTCATAAAATAAAAATCCGCAGGAATGGACTTTTGGTTTCCAATCCTGCGGATTTTTCTATAACAATATCTAAGCGCTTTCTGATATAGAACAGCATCAATCCAACTATTGATACAATCATATAATAAGCATTCCGTGTTCGCGCACACGATTTCTCAGTTCTTTAGCCTTACAATCGGTCACTTTATCCATCAAATTCCAAAAGCGGGGCCCGTGGTTCATCTCAACTGTATGACACAATTCATGCTTTATCACATAGTCTATAAGTTCCGAAGGCAAGGCCATAAGATATAAGGAGAGAGCTATATTTCGACCAGCTGAACAACTGCCCCATCTTGTACGGCTTGAACGTATAGATACGGCATTATAAGTGAACCCATATTTGTTTGCTATGGCATCCAGTTTTTGCGGAAGGAATCGTTTCGCATGCCTACGCATAATCTCTACAACAGCCTTGCGCAACATCTCCTGTACAGCCGTATAATCTGTTCCTTGGGGACATATCAGCACACTTTCATATCCCTTGGTATTAACATAAAAACCTTTTCTGGTTCCTTCTGCCAACTTCAAGGAAAAGACGTCCGTTTCGATGCAGAAACTCCTGTCAATCACCACTGTACGTTTCTTCATCATCTGCTGTTTGTCAAATAATCCGTCGCGATATTTCTCTAATATGTCCCTTACATACGAAACACCATACGACAACGGCACAGTTATTCTGACGCCATCTGCAACCGGACGCAATATAATTCGTCTGGCTCTCCTGTTGCCACATATTTCTATACGCCCGAGCTGTTCATCCTGCCAAACCTGATTCATGTAAAAATAGTTTGAAATCCGAATGCAAACATACAAAGAATATACAACATCTCACACCTTAAAACCAAACTTGAAAAAGATATATGAACACTACAGAACACATACCTTTCGAACCCACATTGAAGCCTCCGACAAAGGCTTTGTTGATATATATCAATAAAAATGTTTTTTTTACACTTATTGTTTGAATAGTCATTGTGGAAACGCACACAGTTCATAACTTTGCAGTGTCAAAAAACAACACAGACATAACAAATATATACATCTGCACACGCAGTTATTGATTAACTAATTGACGAAAATAAAAAGTTCTCATGAAGCTGGCGACAGTGTTGAAGTATTGATTTATTAGGTGAAAAGATTACAATTAGGATTTGAAATACATAAAATTTGCAGTGATGCAAAACATCTCAATAGGTATAATTAAGGTAAAAGGATATTTAGGTTAGAAACAAAAAATGAAAGTTAAGAAATAATAGTTAAGCATTGTGGTTCCTGAAGAAAAATCAGGAACTTTTATTTTTTATATACCTACCACATCTTAAACTCATTAGCGATTCCCAACACTATACTGTCTGTCAGAGAATTCTTCCATCTAGGTTAGAAATTTCACTTTTCCATACGTTCACAAAAGAGAACATACCTACCATTGCATACATGCATTCTTATTGCTTTCTTAAAAGCAGTATGACATCAGCAGACGTTTATTTTATCTGCCCAGCCTGCGATTTGTTAAAGAAGGCAAAATTAAAAGCACGATAAACCTACAAATCCGCTCAAGCTTGAACTAAAAATCGTACATTAGCAAGATAAAACACACAATCCATGGACAACCACAAAATTCTATACTTATGAAAAAACATATCCCTTTAACCATCGCATCATTCATGCTCTCAGCAAGCATTTTTGCACAAAACACCCAGATGGACAATTTCATAGACAATCTGATGTCCAAGATGACTCTAAAGGAAAAGATAGGCCAGCTCAATCTGCCTGTTACAGGAAACATTACCACAGGGCAGGCGAAGAGCAGCAAAGTGGCAGAAAAGATTTCCAAGGGTGAAGTCGGAGGTCTGTTCAATCTCAAAGGTGCAGAACAAATCCGCGAAATGCAGAAGATAGCAGTAGAAGACAGTCGTTTGGGTATACCGCTCATATTCGGCATGGACGTCATACACGGCTACGAAACCGTTTTCCCAATACCGCTGGCTCTCTCCTGCTCATGGGACATGGAGGCAATAGAACGTTCCGCATCCATAGCGGCAGAAGAAGCAAGTGCTGACGGCATCTGCTGGACTTTCAGCCCCATGGTCGACATCTGTCGTGATGCCCGCTGGGGACGAATTGCCGAAGGCAGCGGCGAAGACCCTTACCTTGGGTCAGAAATAGCCAAAGCAATGGTTAGAGGTTATCAAGGCTCCGAATATGACGACAAACACATTATGTCGTGCGTAAAACACTTCGGACTGTACGGAGCATCCGAGGCCGGCCGCGACTACAACACAGTAGACATGAGCCGTGTACGCATGTACAACGAATACTTTCCACCATACAAGGCTGCAGTGGAAGCTGGAGCAGGCAGTGTGATGAGTTCCTTCAACGAGGTAGACGGCATTCCGGCAACCGGCAACCGCTGGCTCATGACCGACGTTCTCAGGAATCAATGGGGATTCGACGGGTTCGTAGTTACCGATTATACGTCCATACTCGAAATGACCACACACGGCATCGGCAATCTTGCCACATCTTCGGCAATGGCCCTAAAAGCCGGCATCGACATGGATATGGTATCAGACGGATTTATAGGAACACTGGAAAAATCGCTCTCGGAGGGAAAAGTAAACATTGAAGAGATCAATACAGCCTGCCGACGCATACTAGAAGCCAAATACAAGCTCGGACTCTTCGACGACCCTTACAGATATTGCGACCTGAAGAATCCTGACTCGCACATTTACACAGAAGAGAACCGCAAAGCAGCAAAGGAAATAGCTGCCGAAACCTTTGTACTTCTCAAGAACGACAACAACCTTCTTCCCCTCCAGCGCAAGGGCAAGATTGCACTCATAGGCCCGCTTGCCGACACACGCACCAACATGACTGGCACATGGAGCG
>ULQU01014378.1_pt1 | contig 10853 bp, 9 predicted proteins | sample 1954841 | NCBI WGS metagenome assembly ULQU01 (sample SAMEA4835664, study PRJEB28245) | human gut metagenome | biome: gut microbiome; material: fecal sample | place: Denmark | collected 2008
AAAGGATACCGAGGAAGATGGCCTTATAGTTTTTCTTCAAAAGCTTGATCTGTTCATAGAGCGGTACGGCGAGACAGATGGTGGAGGGCGTCAGCAGGTAATTGATGTAGGAGGCGCCTTCGTTATAGTCCTTGTAATCCATGCCGGTCACCTTGAGGAAGCCGATGACCAAGAGGACCGCGGTCAGAAGCGGATTGAACAAGGGAAAATGAAATTTCAAAAAGAGCTTCGAGCCGAGATAAAAGGCGATGAGGCTGATGAAGACCGAGATGTAGGCGGAGTGTGTCAGGAAATCATTCATGGCAGGTCTCCTTCCTTGTGACCTTCTTCATGATAAACTGCGTGAAAAGGCCGCCGGCTGCCATGACGATGACCATGGCAAGGATGGTGATCACGATGTACTGCAGAAGGGTAGAGGAGATCAGGTGCCACGAGTCCATGAGGCCGACGGCGGCCGGAAGGAAGAGGATGGGCATGATCTCGATGAGGAACATGGAGGCCTGCCGGATCTGCGGGATACGGATGACCTTGAAGTATAAGAGGGCAAACAGGATCAGTATCCCGTAAATGCTGGCCGGTACAGGAAGCGGCAGCAGCGCATGGAGAAGTTCTCCCACAAAGGAAATGGCTAAGATCATTCCGAATTGAAATAAATAAGGCATAGAAGGTCCTTTCGTTATTGTTATTATTGGGGGGAGGGTTAGCCAGTGAGGCGTACCGTCCTTTGGTTCAATTTGAAAGCCTCGTGTGAATGAGAAATGAGAAATGAGAAATGGTGGTACGGCGCTAGATCCTTCGACTCAGTTCTTACTGTTCCGCCTTTACATTTTCGAACATCCGACATGTCACTCCGCTCAGGATGACGAAATGCGCCGCGAAGTATAAATAGGGCGATGCCCGAAAGTCTGCGGGGAGCAGGTTTCCCGTTTGGGAGTTCCAAACATTGACCATCTGACCGCGAACGACAAAGATTTCTCGCTTCGCTCGAAATGACGATATGAGGGGCTGACGTCTTCCAGTCACTAGTCATCAGCCACTAGTCACTCCTAATCCCTAATCCCTAGGCACTATGTATGAAATCCCAATTTCTCCACATATTTTTCGATCAGTTCGGCAGCGAAAGCGTGGCCGATGCGGGAGGTATTGATGGAGAGGTCATAGTTTTTGGCAGCACCCCATGTCTCGCTGGTGTAGTAGCGGTGATAGGCGAGGCGATTCTCATCATTGGTGTGGATGATCTCCTCTGCCTCTTTGGGGCTGATGCCAAGCATATCCGCTTTGTAGCGGATGCGGTGGTCGATGTCACCGTGAATGAAAACGGAGATGCAGCCCGTATGGTTTCTGAAAATGTAATTTCCGCAGCGACCGACGAGGATGAAGTCCTTCTCCGGCAGCAGGTGCTCCAAGCGATTGCGCTCCGGTTCAGTGAATTTCTTATTTCTGAAATCTATGGAGAGTGCGTAAACGATAGAGTTCACGGGGGCTTCCTGGAAGAAATCCGGCATTTCATCATACATGCCTTTTTCTTTGGCAAGGCGGGCGAGACTGTCCTGATCGTGGACGGGGATGTGATAGTAGTCAGAGAGGAGCTTTCCGACGGTGTAGCCGCCGCTGCCGCTCTCGCGTGCGATGGTGATGATCATAGAGCTCTCCTTTCACCAAAAGTGAAATATTAAGATTTATTATACCACGGATGTCAAGGGAAATGAGGGGATCCCGCATGAGTCGTATCGCGAAGCATCCAGTCAAATACCCTATTGACTCAAGGTCGAAAAAATTAAGATTTAATAAAAAAATACGCTTAGCGATTTATGAAAATATAATGATAAAGCCCCTTGCAATCCATCGTTTTCATGGTATAATACATACATAAGTTGACCGGAAGTCAACTTAGAAAACAGATTCCATTTGGCAGGTCTTCCATTCCCCCTCGAAAGCCCTGTCATACCATATCTTATGATAAAGGAGGTGGCGCATCACCCTATAGATTTATCTTATTTCTTGATAACAATACCCTCTCTCCTATAAAAGCCCGGTCGATCTCCCCATCGATCGGGCTTTTTATTGCCTTGCAGGAGAGCAAAAAAGAGGCTCTGCGGCATGCAAGTACATGCTGCAGAGCCTCTTTTGGCTATCCTGCGATGCTCTTCAGTTGGCTGATGAATTCTTCCGCAGACATGGCACCGGTGAGACGGGTGATCTCCTCTCCGTTCTCCAGGATGACGATGGTCGGGATCGACATGATGTCGAAGTCAGCGGCGATATCAGGGAGCTCGTCTACATCGATCTTGGTGAAGTGGATGGCAGAGCCCAGCTCTGCATCCGCAGCCTCCATGACGGGAGCCATCATACGGCAGGGGCCGCACCAGGTGGCCCAGAAGTCGATGAGGGAGAGGCCCTCGCGGGTGGCGATCTCTTTCCGGAATGCTTCTTCTGTATGGATTTCAGTGATCATGGGGATCCTCCTTGTATATGACTATATCGATAGAAATATATATGCTTGATGTACTCATTATAGCATGTGGGGCAAAGCGGTTCAACGGGCTAACCTTGAAGTTTGAAAGCAGGAATGAGTGGCTAGTGACTAGTGACTAGTGACTGGTAGCTAGGGATTAGTGGCTAGGGATTAGGTTTGCGATACGAGAAAACCGCTAGTTTCAAAACTCCACGGCGCTTTCATTATTTTATGCGCCGCACCTTCCCCGTTGAACCCTCAGAACCTATAGAACCTTCTGAACCTCTTTCCCAATGAAATCAAAGGGCAGCACGCCCAATGGGCTAACCCTGAACCTCTAATATTTTACCTTTTTAGCAAAATAGAGTATACATGTAAGAGATATAGGCCTTTTTGATATACAATAATTTTTCATACCTGTTATAAGTATCTTTTATTATATTATTCAAGAAGGGCAATGTATAATGAGAGAAACTCAATTTCGGATTTGTTATAATTCCAGAAGATTTTGTTATGAAAGGTTCAGAGGGGGGGAGGCCGATGAGGGCCAGGAAGGATGCGGTGGAGCGTCTGCTCGCGGCGTACCGCAGGTATTATACGATCACGCGTTTTGACGGCGTGAGAGAAGCGCCGGGAGAAGGGCTCCGGGAGGCGAAGGAGCTGACGGCACCCTTCCTGCCCGAAGGGGCGTCTCTGTCCGCGGTATGTGAATATTACGAAAGGGCAGAGAGATATTTCATTCTCCATTCGAATGAGCTATGGTCGACGCATCAGGAAGAGTTCGTCTTCGTCTTTTCCGTTCCTCATCTATCCAAAAAAGTCTTTGATGCCTGCAGGGACTACGCGTATCAGGCGGGGATGGATATGGCACACATCGGATCGGGCCATATGTATACATATATCTCACCGGTCTTTCTGTGCGACACGGTCGATGAGGAAGCCAGGATCGCCTTGGAAAAGTGCAAGTATTACAAGACCTTCCGCTTCTCCTTCCACGGATGGATGGAGTACCATGCGGGATGTTTGGCACTTCGTGACGATCGGTTCTATTTCAATAAGGCAGGACGCTGCATGGAAAAGGGCCTGAAGAAGCTCTTCGAAGGAGCTGTGCGGATGGAAGCGTGAGAAAAGGTTCAAAGAATTTCAAACGACCAACAACAAGCAGCGGTTTGCTGTGAGGGGCAGACAAGGAAGTCAAGGAGAAAGGAGAAGGATTATGAATACACTGGTATTATTGGCTGTCTGTTTAGTGATTTTGTTTTGTGGTTATGTATTTTATGGGCGCTGGCTGGTCAAGCAATGGGGCGTAGGTGAGGGGGATATCCCGACACCGGCGCATACCATGAATGATGGCATCGACTATGTGCCGGCAAAGGCACCGGTGCTGATGGGGCATCATTTCTCCTCCATCGCTGGCGCAGGCCCGATCACCGGACCGATCGGGGCCGCTATGTTTGGCTGGCTGCCGGTTACCCTGTGGGTGCTGATCGGCGGTATCTTCTTCGGTGGTGTCCATGACTTCGGGGCGCTCTTCGCTTCTGTCCGTCATAAGGGGCAGTCCATTGGGGAGATCATTTCTGCGAATATGTCCAAGAGAGCCAAGCAGCTCTTCATTATTTTCTCGTATCTGACGTTGATCCTCGTCGTAGCAGCTTTCGCTGCGATCGTAGCGTCTACCTTCGGGGCGACCTATGAAAACGGCGTCTTAAATGAAGCCAAGAGTGCGACACAGGCTTCGGTCGCCATGGTATCGCTCCTCTTCATCCTTGTTGCTATCGTATTCGGATTTGCTGTATATCGCCGTCACACCTCCATGGTGACCTCCACCATCCTGGGCGTCGCTGCGATCGTAGTCTGCATGGCGGTCGGCATGAACTGGCATCCGCTGTATTTCTCCACCACCACATGGATGTGGCTCATCGGTCTCTACATCACCATCGCATCCGTCACTCCGGTCTGGATCCTGCTCCAGCCGCGTGACTACCTGTCTTCCTTCCTGCTCTATGCGATGCTGGCTGTCGCTGTCGTAGGCATCGTAGGCGCCCATCCGGATATCAAGCCGGACCTTTTCCCAGCTTACACCGGCTTTGCGGTAGACAATGGCAATGGCATACAGTACATGTTCCCGATCCTCTTCACGACCGTAGCCTGCGGTGCGATCTCGGGCTTCCACTCTCTCGTATCCTCCGGCACGACGTCTAAGCAGCTGGATAAGGAATCGGATGCAAAGCCGATCGCTTACGGCGGCATGCTGCTGGAATGCGTACTCGCGATCATCACCCTCTGCGCTATCGCTTATGCGAGAGAAACAGGTCATGTGAAAGGTGCGACCGATATCTTCGCCGGCGGCATTGCTGCGATGATCGGTGCGATCCCGGGACTCGAAAGCATGGAGAACTCCATGTACACCCTGCTCGTCTTGACGTACTCCGCATTCTGCCTGACCTCTCTGGATACCGCGACACGTCTGGCTCGTTTCATGTTCCAGGAATTCTGGCTCGAACCGGGTGAAACACCGAAAGATATCAAGAACGGCTTCAAGAAAATGATGGTCAATCCATACTTTGCGACCGTCCTCACGGTATTCCTCGGCGTCATGCTCGGTATGAACGGCTTCATGAAGATCTGGGGGCTCTTTGGCGCAGCGAACCAGCTGCTGGCCGGCATCGGCCTCCTGGCTGTCGCAGCATGGCTCGGTAATGCAGGCAAGAACAATAGGATGTTCCTCTTCCCGATGTCTTTCATGATGGTCGTCACCATTTGCTCGCTGGCTCTGATCGTAAGAAATCAGATCCTCATCATCATGAAGGGCGGCGCTGACTGGGGCCCGTATGCACAGGCCATTATCGGTTCCTTCCTTATCGTCCTTGCATTGGAGCTTGCGGTAGAAGGCTATCGCACGATCTTCAAGAAAAAGGATCCGGATGACAACGGTGAAGCACCGGCTCTGGACTAAGAAAAATCAATGAAAACCCCGCTATCCGAAAGGATGGCGGGGTTTTATGGTTCAGGGTTCAGGGTTAGCCTATGGGGCGCGCCGTCCTTTGATTACATGCTAAAGAGGTTCAGCGGGTTCAACGGGGGAGGCGCGGCGCATAAAAATATGGAAGCGCCGCGGAGTATAGATGGTGGCGATGCCCGAAGGTGGCATTTCAGTCACAAGTCACTAGTCACTAGTCACTCGAGGCTCCTAATCCCTAGCTACTAATCCCTAATCTCTGCTTTCAAACTTCAAATTTATGGCAGCGGCTTCGCCGCGAGTATATATGAGGCGATGCCCGAAGGTAGCATTTAGTCACCAGTCCCTAGTCCCTAGTCACCGGCAATCTAGATCTTCGAATTCGGAGACATGCTGGTATCTCTGGGATCCCAGGCAATGATTTTTCCGGCGGCGAGGCTTTTTGGCACGTCAATGGTGCGCTGGTTGGAAGAGCCTTTGAAGAGGAGGGTGACGTCCTTCTTGTCGAGCATGAATTCACCGTCGACAAGGACATCGATGCGCTTTAAGAGCTCCATCGTTTCCGGCATGATTTTGGCAAAGCGGCCGAGAAGATCACGGTCGAAGAGGTAGCCGGAGAAGCACCAGATGGTTTTCTGCGGGTAGCGCTCCTTGAAGCGCGTGACGAGGGAGAGAAGGCCTTTCTGATTGGAGGGTTCCATGGGTTCGCCGCCCAAAAGGGTGAGGCCTTCGTAGTATTCCTGTCCGACTTCTTCTAAGATATGGTCTTCGATGTCTTTCGTGAAGGGCTTGCCGTGGGCGAAGTCCCACGTTTCAGGGTTGAAGCAGCCCTTGCAGTGGTGCGTGCATCCGGAGACAAAGAGCGTGTAGCGGATGCCGGGACCATTTGCGATATCGTATTCTTTGATGTTGGAGTAGTTCATGATAGTGAGATGTTCCTTATGGATAAAATGGGTTCGGAGTTCAGGGTTAGCCTCGTGGACGTGCCGCCCCCTTGATTGGGGATGAAAGCCTCGATTGAATGAGAAATTAGAAATGAGAAATGCGAAATGGTGGTGCGGCGCATAAAAATATGGAAGCGCCGCGAAGTATATATGAGGCGATGCCATGAGCTGGCATGCCAGTCACTAGTCACTAGTCACCAGTCACTTGAGACTCCTAATCTCTAGCCACTCATCCCTGCTTTCAAACTTCAGGGTTCAAGGGTGTGGTAGTGGTTTTTCAGCGAGTATGTATGAGGAAAGCGGAGAGGCGCAGCACATGCGGGGAAAGCGTGAGTCCTTGAACGTAAATGACAAAGATTTCTCGCTTCGCTCGAATGACGATGCGGGGGATCTGATGCCCAAAGGCTCCTGCCAAGCAAAAAGACGGCAGGAGCCGTCTTTGCTTGTGGGGCTGCGGTGGGATTACAGATGCAGTACGCGGTCTTTGATCTCCTGGGTACGGCCCTGATTCCAGAACTGGGTGCCGATGTAGCCGCAGGTCCTTCTGGCGACGCTCATTTTGTGCTGGTCGCGATTGCCGCAGTTCGGGCATTCCCAGACGAGCTTGCCGCTTTCGTCTTCGACGATCTTGATCTCTCCATCATAGCCGCAGACCATGCAGTAGTCGCTCTTGGTATTCAGCTCTGCGTACATGATATTTTCATAGATGTACTTCATGACGGTGAGAACGGCAGGGATATTCGTCTGCATGTTCGGGACTTCGATGTAGGAGATCGCACCGCCCGGGGAGAGCTTCTGGAAATCGGATTCAAATTTCAGCTTGTGGAAGGCGTCGATGTTTTCCGCGACGTGGACGTGGTAGCTGTTGGTGATGTAGTTCTTATCTGTGACGCCTTTGATGAGTCCGAAGCGCTTCTGGAGGCATTTGGCAAATTTATAGGTGGTGGATTCCATCGGGGTGCCGTAGACGGAGTAGGAGATGTTTTCCTTCGCTCTCCATTCGCTGCATTTGTCATTCAGCTTCTGCATGACGGACAGGGAGAATTTCCGGCCCTCTTCCGTGGTGTGGGAGACACCGAGCATGCGGACGCACATTTCATACAGGCCGGCATAGCCGAGGGAAATGGTGCTGTAGTTATTGAAGAGGAGCTTGTCGATGGTCTCGCCCTTCTTGAGGCGCGCGAGTGCGCCGTACTGCCATAGGATCGGTGCGACGTCAGAGACGGTGCCAAGGAGCCTCTCGTGGCGGCAGCGGAGGGCGCGATGGCAGAGCTCGAGGCGGTCTTCCAGGATCTTCCAGAAGCGGTCCATGTCACCGCCGGAGGAGCAGGCGACGTCGACGAGATTGATGGTGACGACGCCCTGATTGAAGCGGCCGTAGTACTTGTGCTTACCATCCTTGCCAAGACCTTCGGTATCCGGTGTGAGGAAGCTGCGGCAGCCCATGCATGGGTAGACATCGCCATTTTTCATCTGTCGCATGATCTTGGCGGAAATGTAGTCTGGCACCATGCGCTTGGCGGTACATTCCGCAGCGAGCTTGGTGAGGTAGTAGTAGGGGGTATCCTCATGGATATTGTCTTCATCGAGGACGTAGATGAGCTTCGGGAATGCGGGGGTAATCCATACGCCCTTTTCGTTCTTGACACCCTGCATGCGCTGACGGAGAACTTCTTCGATGATGAGGGCAAGGTCCTTCCTCGTCTGGCCGTCTGCGACTTCATCGAGGTACATGAACATGGTGACGAAAGGCGCCTGCCCGTTGCAGGTCATGAGGGTGATGAGCTGGTACTGGATGGTCTGAATGCCGGACTTGATCTCTTCCTTCAGGCGGCGTTCCACGATCTTGGAGATGATGTCTTCATCCATCGATTCGCCGGTTTCCCTGCGCTCTGCGAGGACTTCTTTTCTGATCTTCTGACGGCTGATGTCTACGAAGGGAGCGAGGTGCGCGAGCGTGAAGGACTGTCCGCCGTACTGGTTCGAAGCGACCTGCGCGACGATCTGCGTCGTGACATTGCACGCAGTGAAGAAGGAGTGCGGCTTTTCGATCATGGTCTGGCTGATGACGGTACCATTCTGCAGCATGTCTTCCAGATTGATGAGGTCACAGTTGTGCTCGCGCTGGGCGAAATAGTCAGCGTCGTGGAAATGGATGATGCCCTGCTCGTGCGCTTTCACGATCTCCTCGGGGAGCAGCAGGCGGCGGGTGAGGTCTTTCGATACCTCGCCGGCCATGTAGTCACGCTGCGTGGAATTGATGACGGGGTTCTTGTTCGAGTTTTCCTGCTTCACCTCTTCATTGTTGAGGTCGATGAGGGAGAGGATCCCGTCATCGGTGGTATTGCTCTTTCTGGAGATCTCGCGCTTGTAGCGGTAGCGGACGTACTTCTGCGCCACCTCGTAGCCGCGCATTTCCATGATGCCCGTCTCGACCATGTCCTGAATGTCTTCTACATTGCAGGCATGCGAATACGCCGAGATCTTCTTGGCGATGTTGTCGGCGACGGCCTGGATCTGGAAGCTGCTCATCTGATGGATGCCTTCGACTTCCTTATTGGCTTTGCGGATGGCATTCACGATCTTGGAAATATCAAAAGCAACTTCCTGCCCATTTCTCTTTATTACGTTTGTTTTGACTGTGATTCCCGTCATTTCTTCTCGATTTTCCATAGCTGATGCACTCTCCCGCTGGTAATCCGACGATTTTCTTAGGTTTTATCGGCTTTATAGTAAATACAAAATGTATGAAATTAACAAAAATATAAGCACAATATCTTGTGCCGGAACTATAATACAACAAATCGGGAGAAAAGGGAATAGGGAAAATATTTTCGAAGCAAAGATCTCTCTTCCAAGAAAGTGAGAGAAACCGCCAAAAAGTGAGAAAACAGCGGATTTGCTGCTGTATGAGAAATTTATGAGAGGCAGTATAAATCCTTTTTATGAGGGAGTATCAAGAAAATGTGGCTTGCTTTTTATGAAGAAGTGTATAATGAGAGGAAAGGGGTTCAGGGTTAGCCCGTGGGCGGGGCGCCCTTGATTACGGATGAAAGCTTTGCTTGAATGAGAAATTAGGATTGAGGAATTAGAAATGGTGGTGCGGCGCCAGATCCTTCGACTCAGTTCTCACTGCTTTGCCTTTACATGATCGAACATCCGACATTTCACTCCGCTCAGGATGACGAAATGAGCCGCGAAGTATAAATAATGGTGATGCCATGAGCGGGCATTCCAGTCACCAGTCACTTGAGACTTCTCATCCCTAGCTACTAATCCCTAGTCACCAGTCACTAGTCACTTCCCCCCCTAATCCCTAATTCCCATGTTTTTAAGGAGTATTTACTCGTGCTTTTCAAAGAAAATCCCTTCTACCTGCTCTCCGTTCATAGCACGGACGGGGCGGCGGCGATCGATGCCGCGCTCTCTCACCAGCGAAAGCTGCTTCCCCTCGAGGCGGAAGGTGCGGCTAGCGAGGCGGCGCACTGGCTTCTCAGGATGGAGAATCGCAGCGAAGCAGAATATTTCTGGCCGTCGGGGCTTTCCCGAAGGGATGCCTTTCTTCTCGCAGAAGGCGGCGAAAGTGACTGCGCTCTTTCGCCGCGCCTTCGCCTGCTCCGTTTTTTGAATACGCTTTCAGAGGATACGCTCAGGCTGGAGGCACTGCTTTCCGCAGAAGAAGATTTCCTCGCGCTGTCCCCGCTGGAGGCGCTGGAGGATATCCAGAGGGACCGCCGGATCGCCGGATTTCCTGCCTTCAAGGAACCATGGGTCATCGAAGGATACCAGCAGGCGCTGATACTGGAGATCGGAAGCGGGGCCATCGCTGCTTCCCGCCGGCTATCTGAAGAAGAGCGAAGGCGCCTGCTCATCGCCTTGGCGAAACAGGGACGGCGAGGAATGCTCTGCACCCAGCTTCTTTCTGCCTATGAAAGAGATGTGGAAAAGGAACGCGCGCAGCTGGAAAATGATATCGCCTACGCGCTCATGATCAGCCAAAAACATCCGCAGCAGGGACGATCGCTCCTTGCAGAGAAGAGCCGCCGCTACCTGTCTCTGTCGATGCCGCTCTATGCGATGAGCGGCTGCTGGGTACTCCGCCCCGTCTTTTCCAGCATTCGAAATCGCGCGATCGAGCTGTCGGAGCGCCTCGGACGGGAGACGGGCAAGCGCTGGTTCTCCCTCTTGGAAGAGCTCTTTGCCTTCGTGCCGGTCTTTGCAAAGGAGATCAGGGAAGATCAGGTGCGCCTTTCCTGCGGAGAGAAGCTCCCCAGCGGGAAAGAGGGGATATCCCAAAAGGACAGACTGGAAATACCGCGCCACATATCGGAGATCCCTCACGTGAAGATGGAAAAGGGGGATCGCCGCTGGGGGATCGTGGTGGTCATAGCGCTCGCACTGGCGTTCCTGCTCTTTGGGCGGTAACAGGAAATGGGCTAAGGAAACGCTGATTAAATCACAGAATCAGATTTCATATGGATTTTTATACATAGCG
>ULQU01036307.1_pt1 | contig 10838 bp, 4 predicted proteins | sample 1954841 | NCBI WGS metagenome assembly ULQU01 (sample SAMEA4835664, study PRJEB28245) | human gut metagenome | biome: gut microbiome; material: fecal sample | place: Denmark | collected 2008
GCTAGTCAGATCATAGAATACCCGGTTAACTCCCCTTACCTCATTTATAATTCTGCTCATGACTGTTTGGAGAACCTCGAATGGAATCTCTGCACTCTCTGCTGTCATGAAATCAATTGTGTTGACTGCACGAAGTGCAACCGCATAATCGTAAGTTCTTTCGTCACCCATAACACCAACGGAACGCATGTTAGTGAGGGCTGCGAAATACTGGTTTGGCATCCATGCTGGAGCCTTGCCGTTAGCTTTCTTGTACTCAGCTACGGCCTTGTCAACCTCTGAACGGTAGATAAAGTCAGCATCCTGAACGATACGAACCTTATCAGCTGTTACCTCGCCGATAATTCTGATTCCAAGTCCCGGACCTGGGAATGGCTGACGGAATACAAGATGTTCTGGTATTCCAAGCTCAAGACCAGCCTTACGAACCTCATCCTTGAAAAGGTTGCGTAGTGGCTCAATGATTTCCTTGAAATCAACGAAATCAGGAAGTCCTCCTACATTGTGGTGAGACTTGATTACGGCTGATTCACCGCCAAGTCCGCTTTCTACAACGTCTGGATATATAGTTCCCTGTGCAAGGAAGTCAACTGCACCAATCTTCTTGGCTTCTTCCTCAAATACACGGATAAACTCTTCACCAATAATCTTTCTCTTAGCTTCTGGCTCAGTAACGCCTGCAAGCTTAGAGTAATATCTTTCCTGTGCATTAACTCTTATAAAGTTAAGGTCGAACTGTCCTTCTGGCCCAAATACGCTCTCAACTTCATCGCCTTCATCTTTACGAAGAAGACCGTGGTCTACGAATACGCATGTAAGCTGCTTTCCAATAGCTCTTGAAAGAAGTCCGGCTGCAACAGATGAATCAACACCACCTGAAAGAGCAAGTAAAACCTTGCCACTGCCAACCTTCTCGCGGATTTCCTTAATTGTATTCTCAACAAATGCATCCATCTTCCATGTTCCGACACATCCGCATACTCCACGAACAAAGTTGTGAAGCATCTTGGTTCCTTCCTGAGTATGAAGAACCTCTGGGTGGAACTGGATTGCATAAAGATTCTTCTCTGTACACTCTGCTGCTGCAACTGGGCAATCTGCTGTGTGGGCAACAATCTTGAATCCTGGTGCAATCTGTGAGATGTAATCAAAATGGCTCATCCACACAATAGTTTTCTCTGAGACATCTGAGAATAAAGCGCTACTCTTATCTACAAATGTTTCTGTCTTTCCATACTCTCTTACTGGTGCCTTCTCAACCTTGCCACCAAGCACATGCTGCATAAGCTGTGCGCCATAGCAAAGACCAAGTACAGGTACACCAAGTTCGAAAAGTTCTTTAGTACATGTTGGCGCGCCATCTTCATAACAGCTGTTAGGACCACCCGTAAGGATAATTCCTTTAGGGTTCATGGCCTTAATCTGCGCCAGGTCTGTCTTGTAAGAATAGATCTCACAATATACATTACATTCACGGACACGGCGCGCAACCAGCTGGTTGTACTGACCACCGAAGTCAATGACAATAACTTTCTCCTGATCCATGATCAATCTCCAATCTTGTGTATTTATATATACATTATAGTTAAACTTGCCACTTATGACAAGCCTTAATTCTCCCCAATTCCTATCTTGCTAATTCTCCTCCATACAAGCCTTATCTATGCATCTTTCTCCCCAATTCTCTTCTTCACATAAGAATCCATCTTCTCTCTGACCATCGCCATCTTTCTGTTGGTCTCCTCATTATCAGAATGAAAATGCATAAGCTTTGCAAGATAGCCCTGTTCCACAGTAATCCGCACGCTCTCATCATACACAAGCTCATAAGCAAGTGATACATGACCAATAACAGTATCAGCCGGTGTGCGTCTTATTGCTTTGAGTATACAGTGTTCCTCATCAAACGCTTCTAACACTTCATCTGTAATATCACTCTTCATGAGTTCTTCAGTCGTAGTGTTATATATTTCTTCAAGCGGAGTATCAATATTAACCTTAAATATATCAACTTTATCAGCGTCACGAAGCACATTGCAGAATGCCTGCTCGCGGCGATTAAGTCCCTGCGGAATTCTGTACATATTATGACACCTTATTGCAAGTTCAAGCATTTCCATGTCCGATTTATTCAATCTGTCATACAGAAATACTCCATCAGAACTATATCGATCCTCTAATGCTCCTGGCTTGTAGCCTGTACATTTGACCATTCCATTAAGAAAAGTACTGATAAGACCATCTTTGAACAACAGGTCTGCACCGAATTTTGCATGGTCAACAGAGTCCGCATCTGAAAATGTGTTATAACGCTTTATCTGTTCAAATCTTCCAACATCATGAAGCATTCCGGATAACCATGCCAGCTCAACATCATAAGCACACATTCCAGCTGCCTTTGCAATTCTTTCGCACAAAGCTGCAACTCTGTAAGTGTGGTCAATTTTTAATTTAATCTTAGGGTCATCTGCATTATAAGCTGCTGTGTATTCTGCAAATGCTTTCTTAACATGCACTCTGTCAACATACACACGGTTTATCTTGGCATTTTCATAATAACCTTCAACATCAGCAACCTTTCCCTCATTCCATGTGTCTATAATATCAGGCACATCAGATAAAGAATGGCACACAACTGAAGTCAGTCTTCGGATGTCATCGTTAATCTCAATAGTATCAGGTATATGAATCACCTTCATGCCTGCTGCATATCCTGCTTTAATGCCATTAATACTGTCCTCAATGACTACACATTCTGACGGTTCACATCCGATAAAGCCTGCTGCCCTTAAGAATATGTCCGGCTCAGGCTTTCCATGCTCAACCTCATCTCCATATACAACACCAGAAAGATAATCCCATGCTCCTATTCTGTGAAGACTCTTTTCAGCACTTGATTTCTGTGTTGAAGTTGCAACAGCACATTTGAGTCCATTATCCTTAATATAATCAAGCAGCATATGAAGCCCCGGCTTAACCGGAACTTCCTCTGTCTCCCTGATTTTGTAAACATGGTCTGTGCGCATTGTCCGCATTTCCCAGTAATCCTGCTCTCCATGATAATAATCATCAAAAAAGCTCTGACTAAGCTTTGCCGGTGCACCTTTAAAACTGTCGATAAGCCATAATGGCATCTCTACATTTTTCTGGGAAGCTGCCCACAGCCAGCCAAGATTAGACTGATTTTCCGTATCAATCATAACTCCGTCCATATCAAAGATAATCCCTTTTATCATAACTGCCTCCATTATACTCCCCAAAATATCAAACCGACATCCCTTGCATACACTTCCCAGATATACGTTCATTCACTTCTTAATCTTACTTCTCTTCCAGATACTTCTTAACATACTGTCCGGTATAAGACTTCTTAACCTTAACAATCTCCTCAGGCGTTCCCTTGGCAATAACAGTTCCGCCGCGGTCGCCCCCCTCTGGTCCCATATCTATAATATAATCTGCTGTCTTAATAACATCAAGATTATGTTCAATAACAACTACAGTGTTGCCACCCTCTGCAAGCCTGTGAAGGATATTGACAAGCTTGTGGACATCGGCAAAATGCAGTCCGGTTGTAGGCTCATCAAGAATATATATAGTCTTTCCTGTGCTTCTTCTTGAAAGCTCTGTTGCAAGCTTGATTCTCTGTGCCTCACCACCTGAAAGCTCAGTTGATGGCTGTCCAAGCTTGACGTAAGACAAGCCAACCTCGTTGAGAGTCTCAATCTTTCTTCTTATACTTGGCACATTTTCAAAGAAATCAACTGCATCCTCAATAGTCATGTCAAGAACATCATATATGCTCTTATCCTTGTATTTTACTTCAAGAGTTTCTCTGTTGTAACGCTTACCCTCGCAGACTTCACAAGGAACATACACATCCGGCAGGAAATGCATCTCTATCTTGATAATACCGTCGCCTGAACATGCCTCACATCTTCCGCCTTTAACATTAAAGCTGACCCTGCCTTTCGTATATCCTCGCTCCTTCGCGTCCTTAGTCGTTGCAAACAGGTCTCTTATCATGTCAAATACACCTGTGTAGGTTGCCGGATTAGACCTTGGTGTTCGTCCAATTGGTGACTGATCAATATTAATGACCTTATCAAGCTGCTCTATTCCGTCAATTCCATCATGGTCGCCCGCAATACATCTCGCCCTGTTAAGCGACTTTGCAAGGTGCTTGTAAAGAATCTCATTAACAAGTGAACTCTTGCCTGAGCCTGACACACCTGTTACGCATGTGACAACTCCAAGCGGAATATCTACATCAATATTCTTAAGATTATTCTCCCTTGCGCCTCTTACCTTAATCCAGCCAGCAGGCTTTCTACGCTCTGCCGGTACAGGTATCTTTATTCTTCCCGACAGATATGCACCTGTAAGTGAGTCCTTGCACGCCATAATGTCCGCAGCAGTTCCTGTTGCGACAACTTCTCCACCATTTCTTCCTGCGCCTGGTCCGATATCCACAATATAATCGGCTGCAAACATAGTATCCTCATCATGTTCAACGACAATAACTGAGTTACCAAGATCGCGCAAATGTGTCAGAGTTCCTAGCAGCTTGTCATTATCCCTCTGGTGAAGTCCGATACTTGGCTCATCAAGAATATAAGCAACTCCTACAAGACCTGAACCAATCTGTGTAGCAAGCCTGATTCTCTGCGCTTCACCGCCTGACAGAGTTCCTGTGGCACGCGAAAGTGCCAGATAATCAAGCCCTACATCTACAAGGAACTTAATTCTCGCCTTGATTTCCTTAAGAATCTCTGCACCAATAAACAGCTGTCTCTCTGAAAGCTTCATATTCTCAAGGAATTCCTGAAGCTTTATAATAGACATGTTAGTAATCTCATATATGTTCTTATCTGCAATAGTAACAGCAAGTGAAGACGGCTTAAGTCTCTGTCCGTGACAGGCAGAACAAGGTCTTATTCTCATAAATTCCTCATACTGCTGCTTAGTATTATCAGAATATGTCTCTCTGTATCTTCTCTCCATATTCTTAATAAGACCTTCAAATGCGACATCATATACACCCTCTCCGCGCTGGCCTTTATATTTAACCTTTACAGAATGTCCCTTAGTACCATTGATAATAATATCCTTAATATCATCAGGATAATCCTTGAATGGTGTCTTTAATGAAAATCCATATTCCTCTGCAAGTGCATCAAGAACTGCCCTGCTGAAACTGCCCTCGTCCTTAGATGACTGCCAGCCCATTCCGACAATAGCGCCTTCATCAATGCTGAGACTTTCATCAGGAATAAGCAGCTCTGCATCAAACTTCATAGTATAACCAAGTCCGAAACAGTCCGGGCATGCACCAAATGGATTGTTGAACGAAAAGCTTCTTGGCTCAACCTCATCAATACTTATACCACAGTCTGGGCATGAAAAGCTCTGGCTGAAATTAAGTGTCTCTCCGTCAATAACATCTACAGTCATAAGGCCTTCAGCAAGCTTAAGAGCTGTCTCAATAGAATCGGTAAGTCGTTTCTGGATTCCGTCTCTTACAGAAAGTCTGTCTACAACAATCTCAATATTATGCTTCTTATTCTTATCAAGCTTAATCTCATCTGTCAGCTCATACATGCTTCCATCAGCAATAACACGCACATATCCGCTCTTCTTTGCCTGTTCAAAAAGCTTTACATGTTCACCCTTTCGTCCACGGACAACAGGTGCAAGAATCTGAATCTTAGTTCTTTCAGGAAGTGCCATAATAACATCAACCATCTGGTCAACTGTCTGTTTGTTGATTTCCCGTCCACATTTTGGACAATGAGGAATACCAATTCTTGCATAGAGAAGTCTGAAATAATCATATATTTCTGTAACAGTTCCTACTGTAGAACGCGGATTTCTGTTAGTTGACTTCTGGTCGATGGATATAGCCGGTGAAAGTCCTTCAATACTGTCAACATCCGGCTTTTCCATCTGTCCCAAGAACTGTCTTGCATATGAGGACAGTGATTCCATATACCTTCTCTGACCTTCTGCATATATTGTATCAAATGCAAGACTCGACTTTCCCGAACCTGAAAGTCCTGTAAGCACAACAAGCTTGTCTCTTGGAATATCAACGTCTATTCCTTTAAGATTATGCTCTCTAGCACCCTTTATCCTTATGCAGTTCTTATAACTGCCTCTTTCTATCTCTTTCTTTAACTTACTATCAGCCATGTTTTTTTCCTTCATAAATATATTTATTAATCTCAATCATCTTATCACGAAGCTGTGCAGCCTCCTCGAAGTTAAGCTCTGCTGCTGCCTTACGCATGTTCTTCTCAACCTGCGTCTTAACCTTCTCAAGCTCCTTAATGCTCATAGATTCATAATCAACCTTAAGCTTTCCGGAAGCGTCACCCGGCTCTGCTGCCTTGCTTATGCTTATTAGATCTCTTACTGCCTTCTTAATTGTCTGCGGAGTAATTCCATGCTCATCATTATACTCCTGCTGAATCTTTCTTCTTCGTTCTGTCTCTGAAATAGCCTTTTCCATAGATTCAGTAATCTTGTCTGCATACATGATAACATGTCCCTCTGCATTTCTCGCAGCTCGACCAATCGTCTGTATAAGCGATGTCTCTGTTCTTAAGAAGCCTTCCTTATCGGCATCAAGTATTGCAACAAGGCTGATTTCAGGAATATCAAGACCTTCTCGCAGCAGATTGATTCCAACAAGAACATCAAATCCATCAAGACGCATATCTCTTATAATCTTCTGACGCTCAAGCGTATCAATATCTGCATGAAGATACTTAACCCTGATTCCTGCCTCTTTAAGATAATCTGTAAGGTCCTCCGCCATTCTCTTCGTAAGTGTAGTGACAAGCACCTTGTTCTTCTTGGCAGTTTCCTTATTAATCTCTGATATAAGGTCATCAATCTGGCCTTCAATCGGCTTAACAGTTATCTCCGGGTCAAGAAGTCCGGTAGGTCTGATAACCTGCTCGGTTCTCATAAGCTCATGCTCTGCCTCATAAGTGCTTGGTGTTGCTGACACGAAAAGCATCTGTGAAATCTTGCTCTCAAACTCGCTGAAATTAAGCGGTCTGTTGTCCTTCGCAGATGGCAGTCTGAATCCATAGTCTACAAGCGTAGTCTTTCTTGACTGGTCGCCTGCATACATGCCTCGTATCTGTGGAATAGTGATATGTGACTCGTCCACAATAATAAGGAAATCGTCTGGAAAATAATCCATCAGAGTATACGGTGGACACCCTGCCGGAAGTCCTGCCAGATGTCTTGAATAATTCTCTATTCCTGAGCAGAAGCCTGTTTCCTGCATCATCTCTATATCAAAATTCGTTCTCTCTTCGATTCTCTGTGCCTCTAGAAGCTTGTCCTCACTCTTGAAATATTTAACTCTCTCGGCAAGCTCCGCCTTGATATTCTCAATCGCAGCGTCCATCTTCTCCTTCTCAACAACATAATGAGAATTAGGAAATATCGCAATATGCTCAAGAACACCTTTAACCTCACCGGTAAGTGAATCTATCTCACTTATTCTGTCCACTTCATCACCAAAGAATTCAACTCTTATTGCGTCGCCTGACGAAGAAGAAGGATACACTTCAACAACATCGCCTCTTACCCTGAAGGTTCCTCGCTTAAAATCCTGGTCGTTCCTTACATACTGGATATCAATAAGCTTTCTTATGCAATCATCCCTGTCCTTCTCCATTCCCGGACGAAGCGAAATAACCATGTTCTTATAATCAACCGGCGCACCTAATCCATATATACATGAAACCGAAGCAACGATAATAACATCATTTCTTTCAGAAAGTGCCGCTGTTGCCGAATGTCTTAATTTATCAATTTCATCATTAATAGATGAATCCTTCGCAATATAAGTGTCACTCTGAGGTACATAGGCCTCTGGCTGGTAATAATCATAATAGGAGACAAAGTACTCAACCGCATTCTCTGGAAAGAACTCCTTCATCTCCCCATACAACTGCGCTGCCAGTGTCTTATTATGGCTTATAATAAGTGTAGGTTTCTGAACATTCTGTATAATGTTCGCCATTGTAAATGTTTTACCAGAACCAGTTACACCAACTAGAGTCTCAAACTGATTGCCTTCCTCAAAGCCCTTTGTAAGTGCTTCAATAGCCTGCGGCTGGTCGCCCATCGGCTTAAAATCCGAATGTAATACAAATCTGTCCATAAAGCCCTCCCTATTAAATGCATTTCCCTCATTATACAATATAACAGCCAAAAAGTACAGAACAAACATTCGATTTGTCCTGTACTTTATTCCATACTTCTATAATCTTTATTCTGCCGCTCTGACACTCATTTTGCCATTGAGATACTCTACTGCTGCCTTCAACTGCACATCTTCAGTCGCATCATCCGGAAGCTCCACAATACTGTCAGGTGTCACTCCCTTGCCGTGAATATCCTGTCCCTTAGGAGTGAAATATTTGGCAATTGTATACTTAACCGCACTTCCATCAGTAAGCGGACGGATTGTCTGCACAATGCCCTTACCAAATGTCTGTGTTCCGATTATCTGTGCCTTATCATAATCCTGCATTGCACCGGCAAATATCTCAGATGCACTTGCACTATTGCCATTTACTAAAACTGCCATCGGAATATTAAGCTCATGATTATCAGAACCTGAATATTCCTGTCTCTTACCAGACTTAGTCTCTGTATACACGATAAGTCCGTTCGGAAGAATATAATCTAGCATATCAGCCACAGTCTTAAGAACTCCACCAGGATTATTTCTTATATCAATTACAAGTCCTGTAATTCCCTGCTTCTGAAGGTCATCAACAGCCAATTTAAACTGCTCTGTTGTAACATCATCAAACTGTGAAATATAAATATAACCTATATTATTCTCAAGCACCTCTGATGATACAGTCTTAATATCAATCTTGTCTCTTGTAACTGTGAAACTCAGCTTCTCGCCATTTCTCATAACAGTAAGGTTAACATCTGTACCCTTCTCGCCCTTAATAAGGGCAACTGCTACAGAAAGGTCCATTCCTGTAATATCCTCACCATTAACCTCTGTTACCTTATCTCCATTTCTGATACCAGCCTTATATGCCGGTGCATCATCATATGCCTCAGATATAAGTATTGAACCATCATCAGCCTTCTGGCATACCGCACCAATTCCATAGAAAGAACCTGATGTTGACTCCATCATTGACTTATATTCTTGAGGCGTATAATAAACAGTATATTTATCACCATATGCAGCAAGATATGCCTTAAAAATGTTGTCTGCAGCCTTTTCATCATCTACATCATCAAAGTAGAATCCATCTCCAAGCAGCGAATCAAGAGCATTCAGCTTACCTTCAACCTTAGTTCCGATTCCTTCATTATCACTTGTTCCAACATCCTGGACATATATACGTCCGTCAATTCCAATATGGATATTACCACTTCTTATAAGTCCAATGAATACGCATGACAACGCCAGTATCACAACCAGCAGTGTTGCCACAACACCAATAATAACGCCTTTGCCTAAAGCATGTTTTCTCTTTCGTTCCTGTGCGGCCCCTTCCGAAGAAAAAGGTCTGTTATTATCATATTCCATTGAGTCCTCCTGTTAAGTTGAATTATTTATTAAAATATGGCATAGGATTAACATATTGGCGAGTTTTTCCATCATCGAGCATTACATCAAAATGCAGATGTGCGCCAAATGAATTACCCGTATTCCCCATAACACCAAGCTTCTGTCCCTTCGTCACCTGGGCTCCTACTGATACATTTAAACTATCAAGATGCAGGTATCTCGTATACAGTCCATTACCATGATAAATCATCACATAATTACCCGCTGTTGAGTAATACTCACTCTGTCTGTGTGCAATAACAACTTTACCGTCATAAGCTGCATATACAGGATCACCTGAAACTCCTGCCCTGACCGCTCCAATATCCACACCTTTATGCGGTGAAGTTCTGTCAGATGTATCTCCATATGGAGAAGTTATTCTTGTACTTGTTGTTGGCCATTTGAAAGTTCCGCCATCATATCTGTTAGACGGAGTAACTCCGCTTGCTTCCTCTGCCTTAATCTTGGCTGTTATAGAAGCAATCTCTGCATCGAGCTTCTTCTCGTCAGCTTCGAGCTGTTTCTTATAAGCCACCTGATCAGCCGTATTCTTACTCAAAGCATTAAGCTGGGCAGTCTTCTCATTCTGGACAACCTCAAGTGCATCAACCTGTGCCTGAAGTGCCTCCTGACTGGCAGTCAGAGTCTCTTTATCTTCTTCAAGCTTTACTTTAGAAGATGATATAAGATTAATCGTTGACTGATATTCTTCGAGCATCTGTCTGTCATACTCTGATATCTTATTAATATACTCAAATTTATTAAGCATATCCGCCATACTCTGTGATGATAAAAGAACTTCAACATATGTATAATCATTATGTTCATACATAAACTGGATTCGCAGCTTCATAGCCTCATACTGGCTCTCCTTATCAGCCTCAGCCTGCTCAAGCTGTACCTGTGTCTCCTCAATCTCAGCTTCAAGCTCTGCAATCTGGGTATTAATGTCATCTAATGACGCTGACAATTCTCCCATCTGGGCATCAAGGCCCTGAATAAGAGATGTAAGATCTGAACTCTGTGCCTTAAGCTGAGCAATCTTGTCTTCTGTTTCTTTCTTTTTATTCTGTATATCATTCTGCTGGTTCTGGGCATTCTTCAGATCCGATTTATTATCTCCAAATGTAACCTGTGCAAAACAATACGGTATAAGCAGCATTACAATCATGAGTGCCGCTGTTATTTTCTTTATTAAATTGTTCCGAAACAGTGCTTTCTCCATACA
>ULQU01010787.1_pt1 | contig 10801 bp, 10 predicted proteins | sample 1954841 | NCBI WGS metagenome assembly ULQU01 (sample SAMEA4835664, study PRJEB28245) | human gut metagenome | biome: gut microbiome; material: fecal sample | place: Denmark | collected 2008
GCAAGAGCTGCTTATCAGCCTAAATTGCCAAAGGCCCTCAGAGGTGCCGTTAAGGTTAAAGAAGGTGCTCCTACAGAATCAGTAGGTGATCAGGAAGAAATCAAGAAAATGTTCCCTAACACTTACGGTATGCCTGTAATCGAGTTCGTACCAGGCGAAGCTGTAAGTCTTCCTCCTTTCAACGTAGGTGTAATTTTGTCTGGTGGTCAGGCTCCAGGCGGACACAATGTTATCTCTGGACTTTTCGACGGTATCAAGTCACTCAACCCTGATAGCCGTCTTTACGGATTCATCCTTGGTCCTGGCGGTCTTGTTGACCACAAGTACATGGAGCTCACATCTGACATCATCGACGAATACCGCAATACAGGTGGTTTCGACATCATCGGTTCTGGCCGTACAAAGCTTGAGAAGGTTGACCAGTTCGAGAGCGGTATAAAGATTATCCGCGAACTCGGAATTAAGGCTCTTGTGATTATCGGAGGTGATGATTCAAATACTAACGCATGCGTACTTGCTGAGTACTATGCTGCAAAGAATTATGGTGTTCAGGTTATCGGTTGCCCTAAGACTATCGACGGTGACTTGAAGAACGACCAGATCGAGACTTCTTTCGGATTCGATACAGCTTGCAAGACTTACAGCGAACTTATCGGTAACATACAGCGTGACTGCAACTCTGCACGCAAGTACTGGCACTTCATCAAACTTATGGGACGTTCTGCTTCTCATATCGCATTGGAGTGTGCTCTGCAGTGCCAGCCAAACGTATGCCTCGTATCAGAGGAAGTTGAAGAGAAGAACATGTCTCTCGACCAGGTTGTAGGTATGATTGCTGATGTAGTTGCAGCAAGAGCTGAAGAAGGAAACAACTTCGGTACAGTTCTTATTCCAGAAGGTTTGATTGAGTTTATCCCTGCAATCAAGAAACTCATCGCTGAGCTCAACGACGTTCTTGCTACAGACGAAGCTAAGGCTGTTGCACGCGAGAACCAGATCGACTACGTTAAGGCTCATCTTTCAGCAGAGAACCTTGCAACATTCAACTCTCTTCCTGCAGATGTTGCTTCTCAGCTTGCACTCGACCGTGACCCGCACGGAAACGTACAGGTTTCACTTATTGAGACAGAGAAGCTTCTCTCACACATGGTTGGAGACAAGTTGGCACAGATGGCTGCAGAAGGAAAGTACAAAGGCAAGTTTGCTGCACAGCACCACTTCTTCGGATATGAAGGACGTTGCGCAGCTCCTTCAAACTACGATGCTGACTATTGCTATGCTCTCGGCTTCAACGCTTCACGTTTGATTGCTAACGGAAAGACTGGCTATATGTCAATCATCAAGAACACTACTGCTCCAGCTGAAGAATGGATTGCAGGTGGTGTGCCTATCACAATGATGATGAACCTCGAGAAGAGAGCCGGCGAAATGAAGCCTGTAATCAGAAAGGCTCTTGTTAAGCTTGACGGTGCACCATTCAAGTTCTTCGCTTCTAAGCGTGATGAGTGGGCTAAGAATACTTGCTACATGTATCCAGGTCCAATCCAGTACTTCGGTCCTACAGAAGTTTGTGACCAGTCTACAATCACTTTGAAGCTCGAGCAGGGCAAATAATTGCATTTCCAGCCTTAATGGCTTATGATACGGCAGTTCTCCGTACTTTGAATTGTACGGGGAACTGCATTTTATATGTTTTGAAGTTAAAGCGTTTTGTCAGTCAGTTTTTGCATACACTTGCATTTTTATTTTTAAATCATTCAGCTACAAAGAAAATATGGCAGAAAAGAGCGGAAGTAGGGAGAAAAGGAATGTAGTCAGAGGTAAGCGTTCTGCTAGAAGCAGACGCCGTAGCTCCAGAGCCGGACGAAGTTGGTTCCACCGCATTCCTTCTTGGATTTTATGGGGGCTCATTGTCGTTGTAGCTGTGGTGTATGTATTCTTTTTCTATAAAACTTTTGTAGGTCCTTATTCGTTCAGATGGAAAGCGCTTTATGGCGACGTTGTATATCCGGCAGGAAAGGTTAGGGGACTCGATGTTTCGCATTATCAGAGCGAAATCAATTGGGAACTTCTGCGCAATGCCGACATACAAGGTGCTCCGGTTAGTTTTATTTTCATAAAGGCAACTGAAGGTGTGGACATTCTTGATGAGAATTTCAATCTCAATTTCTACAAAGCCAAAGAAAGCGGAATATTGCGTGGTGCATACCATTTCTTCAGCACCAAAAGTCCATCGGAAAAACAAGCGGAATATTTCTGCAAGATGGTGCAGTTGGAACCTGGAGATTTGCCTCCTGTTCTTGATGTTGAAAATCTGGGAGTCTATAAGCCTGCTGAACTTCGCCGTGAAGTATTGACGTGGATGAATATTGTTGAAAAGCATTACGGCGTGAAACCTATTCTCTATACATCTTATAAGTTCAAAACTTCTTATCTAAATGATCCTGTGTTCGATCAGTATCCTTATTGGATAGCGCATTACTATGTAGACTCTTTGAGATACGAAGGTGAGTGGAAATTTTGGCAGCATACAGATGCTGGTCGTATTTCTGGTATAAACCAATATGTTGACGTGAATCTTTTCAACGGAACAAAAGATGAACTCATGGAGTTCTGTATAAAAGAGCCTGCTGATACGGTTAGATGATACGCGTACGTCGCAGGCTCATGTTGATGCAGGCATTTCTTATAAATATGTATGCAACCACATGGGGCCGTACTCATTGTTTTTTTTGCTCTGTCTGTGTATATTGATATGATTATCGTCTGACAAGCTCAAGCACAGTCCAATTGTTCTCTGAAAAAGAATTGACAACTGTTAAGCCAAGCGTCTCAGCATGTTTGCTTATGTCGTCAGCATCTTCTGTGTAGAAACCGCTCAAGAGAATGTGTCCATTTTCTGCAAGTGCGGATACGTATTTCTCCAAATCGTTTATTATTATATTCTTATGTATGTTGGCAAAAATATAATCGTATTTCTGCGATGTATTTATTGATGACGCATCACCGTGTATGATTGTATAATTTTCTATGCTGTTAAGGTTGCAGTTTTCCTCTGCGTTTTGTGTACTGAATTCGTCAATGTCTATGCCTGTGATGTGTGAAGCACCTTTGATAGATGCCGCTATGCCGAGAATGAAGGTTCCGCATCCCATATCGAGCACGTTTTTACCATTGAAATTTCTGCTTAGTATGATTCTTGTCAATTGTCTGGTCGTTTCATGACTTCCTGAGCCGAACGACATTTTAGGGTTTATTGTGATGTCATATTTTAGCTTCGGCAGATCCTTGTGCATGGTGCTGTGTATTACGCAAAGGTCATCGATAATTATCGGTTTGAATCCGTTCTGTTCCCATTCGTAGTTCCAGTCCTTGTTTTCGGCATCAGTGGTGCTGAAATCAATTCTTACATCGCATATCGGAAATCCTTCTATTGTGTTTTCAATAAGTTCCTTGTCATATAGGTTCTTTTGTATATATCCTTCAATGCATGTGTCTGCATCGACAAAGCTTTCAAAGCCTGCATCTCCCATCATGAATGACAGAATCTCTCTGTTTGCCGGAGTGTCCGGCATTATGTCGAATGTAACTTTGTAGTATTCCATATCAAGCAGTATTTTTCTGCAAAAATATGCACTTTATACATATTATCAAAATATTGCATCGGCCTTGTCAGATTGCTTTTACCACTGATTTATCCAATATTTCCCTCTGCTTTTACCTTATTTAGATGTTGCAATGTCCTATTCATAAACTAATTGTATATCTTTGTAAATATTAATACAATTGTATATCTCATTTTAACAAAGCAAGGTTATGACAGACTTTAAAGATATTGTGAAGAAACGCAGAAGCATAAGAAAATTCAGTGATAAAAAGATTAGTGACGAGGATATGAAGCTCATACTGAGAGCAGCCCTCATGTCGCCTACATCCAAGTCCTCACGTTCATGGCATTTCTATGTTGTCGATGATAAGCAGAAGTTAGCAGAAATATCCAAGTGCAAGTCTGCCGGAGCCGATTTTGTTGCTGAAGCACAAGTTGCAGTAGTTGTTCTTGGCGATGCCGATGCTTCTGATGTTTGGATTGAAGATGCATCCATAGCTTCTGTAACTATGCAGTATCAGGCTACAGAACTGGGCATCGGAAGCTGTTGGGCTCAGATCAGATGCCGCAATCGTGCAGACGGTGTTTCCGCAGATGATGTTTTGCGCGAGCTTCTCGGCTATCCTGCCAACATGCACGCTCTTTCTGTCATTGCTTTCGGCTATCCGGCAATTGAGCGCAAGGAACAGGACGAGAGCAAACTTAAGTGGGATAATGTACATAGAATCTGATTTACATTTGTAAAACATCAATTTTTTCACGAAAACATTCAATCATGAAGGCGGTATTTGTTGGAGCAGGTAATCTGGCTACAAATTTGGGAATGTCGTTGATGGCCAATGGTATAGATGTCGTTCAGGTATACAGTCGTACAGAAGATTCAGCATCTGCATTGTCCGAGAAACTTAAATGTGCGCATACTACAGATATTGATGAAGTCATATCCGATGCAGATATTTATTTCATTTCGGTAAAAGATTCCGTACTTGAATCTCTAGCATCGCGACTTCTGCACGGACGAGAGGACCGTCTTTTCGTTCATACCTCAGGCAGTATGCCCATGACAGCCTTACCTTTCAGCCATCGTGGAGTATTCTATCCGATGCAGACATTCTCTAAAAGCAAGATTGTAGATTTTTCCAACATTCCGATTTTCATCGAAGCCGATGACAGTGAAGACCTTAATAAACTCGATGCTTTGGCACACAAGCTTTCATCATCGGTTTATGTTCTCGACAGCTCGCGTCGCCGTTATCTGCATCTTTCCGCGGTCTTCTGCTGTAATTTCGTGAATCACTGCTATGCCGTTTCCGAAGACATCCTCAAATCCTGCGGTGTGCCGTTCGATGTCATGCTTCCGCTCATCGACGAAACATCGGCCAAGGTGCACACCATAAGCCCTAAGGACGCTCAAACTGGGCCTGCTGTCAGATACGACGAGAACGTCATTGCAAAGCATCTCGACCTTCTCGGCGACAAACCTGTATTTCAGGATATCTACCGTCTCATGTCCGACAGCATACACAAGATGTCTACCGGCGAATGAATGCAGTTATGAATTTTTTGCTAACAATCAATTATTATAAGCTGTGATAAATTACGACCTAAAAAAAATACGTGCAATGTTCTTCGATGTCGATGGAGTGCTCAGCTGTGAAACCATATCGCTCAGTCCCGACAGCGGTCCTATGCGTACTGTGAACATCAAGGACGGTTATGCCATGCAGCATGCCGTCAAGTGCGGACTTATTCTTGCCATCATTTCTGGTGGAACATCTGAAGCTACCCGCAGACGCTACGAAGGACTCGGATTGAAGGACATCGTTCTCGGTGCATCTGTCAAGATACATTCCTATGAGGAACTTTGCCGTAAATATAACCTGAAGGATGAGGAAGTGCTTTATATGGGTGATGACATTCCTGATTATGAAGTGCTCACACGTTGCGGACTTCCTTGTTGTCCGTCAGACGCATGCAGTGAAGTAAAGTCTGTTTCCAAATATATTTCACCCATGCGTGGTGGCATGGGATGCGTGCGCGATGTCATCGAGCAGGTTCTCAAATGCCAAGATCTGTGGATGCATAATTCCAAAGCCTTCGGATGGTAAAGCGTATTCGTGACATATCAATATGTGATTAACTGCAATAAAACAAAATAGTAAAAGAAAGATGCTTGACAACTTGAAGAAATACAGAATCGTATTGGCGAGCAATTCGCCAAGAAGAAAAGAACTGCTCGCCGGTCTCGGACTTGAATTCACGGTGCGCACAAAATCTGGCATTGACGAATCATATCCGTCTACACTTGTTGGCGATGAGATACCGCAGTACATATCAAAGAAGAAATCCGATGCCTATCTGCCCGAGCTTGCAGATGATGAACTTATGATTACTGCCGACACAATTGTGTATTGCGACGGCCAGGTACTTGGTAAGCCAAAGGATGCCGCTGATGCCAAAAGAATGCTCCGTATGCTCAGCGGTAAAACTCATGATGTCATTACAGGCGTCAGCATTACAACCAAGTCGCTTCAGCATATTTTTGCTGTGACGAGCAAGGTCCGTTTTGCGTCGCTTTCCGATGATGAGATTGATTACTATGTAACCAACTACAGCCCTTTCGACAAAGCCGGTGCATACGGCATCCAGGAGTGGATTGGGTATATAGCTGTTGAAGGCCTCGAAGGTTCATACTTCAATGTCATGGGACTTCCAGTACAGCGTCTATACAGTGAGCTCAAGAAAATACAGTAAGGGGTAACTTTCAGAAAATCAAATATATGCTATTATGACTTACGATTATCTTATTGTCGGTTCAGGACTTTTCGGTGCAGTCTTTGCTTATCGTGCAAAGAACGCAGGTAAGAAAGTTCTGGTAGTTGAGAAGCGTCGGCAAGTTGGGGGAAATATCTATTGCGAGAAGGTTGAAGGTATCAATGTCCACAAGTACGGTGCACACATATTCCACACTAACAATCGCCAGACGTGGGATTTTGTAAATTCCTTGGTCGAGTTCAACCGATATACCAATTCGCCTGTTGCAAACTACAAAGGTGAACTCTATAACCTCCCTTTCAACATGAATACGTTTCATCAGATGTGGGGAGTTATTACACCTGGAGAAGCTATGGCAAAAATCGGAGAACAGCGTGCACTTGTGCTTGACGCCATGCGTTCTGAAGGCATCAGCGAGCCTCGCAACCTTGAAGAGCAGGCACGATTGCTTATCGGCAATGACATATACGAAAAGCTCATAAAAGGTTACACCGAGAAACAGTGGGGACGCAAATGTTCAGAACTTCCACCGTTCATCATAAAGAGATTGCCGGTACGCTTTGTTTATGACAATAATTATTTCAACGCCAAGTATCAGGGAATACCTGTTGGTGGATATAATGTCCTTATCGACAGACTCTTAGAAGGCATCGAAGTACGTACTTCTACAGATTATCTTGCTGACCGTGAATAGTGGAACAGCATTGCCGATAAGGTTCTTTTCACCGGACCTATAGATGCATATTTCGATTATTGCTACGGCAAACTCGATTATCGCACAGTACGTTTTGAAACGGAAGTTATGGACACAAGCAATTATCAAGGAAATGCGGTAGTCAATTTCACTGATTCTGAAACTCCATATACACGAGTAATCGAGCACAAGCATTTTGAGTCTTTCGGCGATGATGTCTATGCAAATCCAAAGACTGTAGTGAGTCGCGAGTTTTCAGTAGAGTGGAGTGAGGGACTTGAACCTTACTATCCGGTAAATGATTCGCACAATAATCTTCTTTATTCAAAGTATCGCAGTTTGGCCGACAATGAGCGCCATACTATTTTCGGAGGACGCCTTGCCGAGTACAAGTATTACGATATGGACAAGATTGTTGAGCTTGCCTTTGATATGCCTTTGGAGTGATGGGGCATTTTGCACTGAAATTCCATCATTGCAACTAAGCTTCAATTTGAAATACAAAAAATCAGCCCTCGAAATAACTGAACACGCAGTTTTCTTCGAGGGCTGATTTTTATTATTGGGTTATGGTGATGCCGTTCATTCTTCAATATCTTTCATGACATCTTCAAGTAAACCTCCGCATGCATCTTCCAGGATTTCTATTACATTTTCAAATCCCTGTGCACCTCCGTAGTATGGATCAGGAACATGATCGATGACCTTTGTACGGCAAAAGTCTGTCATTCTGACAATTTTCTTTTCCTCATCAATTCCCGGAGCCATCTGCATTAGTTTGTCGATGTTGCTGTCATCCATGCCGACAATCAGGTCGAACGTATAGAAGTCATCAGTTTTTACAGGTCTCGAAAGGTGATTGATCGAATATCCGTGCCTTCTTGCATGGCTTCTCATTCTTTCATCTGCGTTTTCGCCCTCATGATAGCTTATGAGTCCTGCCGAATCAACCTTTATCTTGTTCAGCATTCCCGCCTTGTACACCATATCTCTCATGATGGTTTCAGCCATTGGCGACCGGCATATATTTCCAAGGCAGATGAACAATATCTTTTTTTCCATAAAGCAGTTTTCTGTTTTATTATTTTCGTTTAAGTGTCGTGGATAAATGATGCCGTTGCATCAGTGCCTCAACCTAATCATTTAAGACTGATTTTCAAAACTTTGCCACCCAAAGCAGGGAGATTGGTTTTGACGAGTCCATCAGGTTCGAGCACAATGTTTTCGGTTTCTCCTGTCAGAAGGTCTGTAGCCTTGAACTTCTTGCATCTCGACTTGATTTTCAGGCACTCAAAGGCATGTGCAGGAATCTTGACACTGCAATCTGAACCGTTTTCGTCGAAGTTTGCAATTACGACAATCAGTTCGTTGTCTTTCTTCCTTAGGAAAGCATACTGTCTGTTAGGATTGAACTGCTGATTGTCGTAGTTCACGTACATCACGTCGAAGAACTCACCTTCTTTAACAGCCTTTTCGCTGTTGCAGATATTGAGCACCTTCTCGTAGAAGCTTCTAAGTTCCTTTTCCTCGTCGTTCAGTTTCGCACCGTCAAACTTGCCACCATTTCTCCATCTCTTGATGGTGTCTATTGTCCAGTAGTCGAATATTGTTGTGCGACCGTCGCGACCGCTGAAGCCTTCTTCATCCATGCCTCTCTCTCCGAGTTCCTGTCCGAAGTAAACCATCATCGGATTCGTGTTCATCAGTGCAGAAACCAACATCGCCGCCTTGCCCTTTTTAGCGTTTCCCGAGAAGAAGTCCGACGCAACTCTCTGTTCGTCGTGGTTCTCCAGGAAGTTGAGCATGTGTCCGGATATGTCGTTCACACTCTGCCAGCATCCGGTGATGCACGAAGCTGGTGCTCCGTTCATTACTGATTTCAATGTGTCATATAAGCCGACCTTGTCATACAGATAATCAAACTTTCCGTTGAACAAGTAGTTTCTGTATTCATTCGGATTATAAACCTCGGCAATGAATATCACCTTCGGATATTTCTCCTTAACCTGCGGAATTGCCCATCCCCAGAATTCGCATGGCACCATTTCTGCCATGTCGCATCTGAATCCGTCAATGCCCTTTCCTGCCCAAAACATCAGTATGTCGAGCATCTTGTGCCATGTGTTCGGAACTGGAGAGAAGTGTCTCTGTCTTCCGCCCATATAGTCGATGCCGTAGTTGAGCTTTACTGTTTCGTACCAGTCGTTTATGCATGGACTTTCGTTGAAACAGTCGTTGCCGGTAGCCTTTGCCGGACGTTCAATGTATGGAGTACCGCTGTTGTCTCTTACGTCAAACTGTGGAGCGAAGTCTCTTCCCGGTATGTAGTAAAAATTGTTTTCTGTGCTGAATGCCATACCCTTGTTGTCCGTCTCACCGAGATCCTTGACTCCCTCTGGCTTGGCATCCGAACAGTATTGTCTGGCAACGTGGTTGGGAACGAAGTCTATTATGACCTTGAGGCCGGTTCTGTGCGTCCTTGCCACAAGATTCTGAAATTCCTTCATCCTGTCTTCCACCTTGACAGCCAGATCCGGATCTATGTCGTAATAGTCCTTGATGGCATACGGACTTCCAGCCTTGCCCTTCACCACAGCCTGATGGTCGCGCTTTATGCCGTATGTGCTGTAGTCTGTTTGTGTGGCATGTTCAATTATGCCGGTGTACCATATATGAGTACAACCAAGACCCTTGATATTTTCAAGAGCCTTGGTTGTAAAGTCAGCCATCTTACCACACCCGTTTTCTTCCAGTGTTCCGTTCTTTACGTTTTTCGTACCGTTGGCACCGAACAGACGGGTGAAAACCTGATAGATAACTATTTTGTCCATTATTGTTTATTATTCAAGTCCGTGAGCTGTAACAGCATCATTTCCTTTAGCAATTTTTACAATCATTCCCTGAAGAACCTTGCCTGGACCGCACTCTGTGAAATCTGTAGCACCGTCGGCAATCATGTTCTGAACCTCGTTTGTCCATCTTACAGGAGCTGTGAGCTGAGCGATGAGGTTCTTCTTGATTTCCTCTGGGTCAGTGTGAGGCTTAGCGTCTACATTCTGGTAAACTGGGCACTTAGGAGTGTGGAACTCTGTTGCTTCGATTGCAGATTCGAGTTCTTCCTTAGCAGGCTGCATGAGAGGAGAGTGGAATGCACCGCCAACCTTGAGTGGGAGAGCACGCTTTGCACCTGCTGCCTTAAGTTTCTCGCAAGCCTCGTTTACAGCTTCTATGTTTCCAGAGATTACAACCTGACCTGGGCAGTTGTAGTTGGCTGCAACAACGATGTTGCCTGGTTTGCTTACCTCAGCGCATACCTCTTCGATAGTTGCATCTGGGAGAGCGATGATAGCGGCCATTGTTGAAGGAGCAGCTTCGCAAGCCTTCTGCATTGCAAGTGCACGCTTGTAAACAAGCTTGAGTCCGTCCTCGAAAGAGAGAGCACCGGCTGCAACGAGAGCTGAGAATTCGCCGAGAGAGTGGCCAGCAGTCATTTCAGGCTTGAAGTCGTCGCCCATGCAGAGAGCAGAGATTACTGAGTGGAGGAATACAGCAGGCTGAGTAACCTTTGTCTGCTTCAGTTCCTCGTCAGAACCTTCAAACATGATGTCTGTTATGTTGAAACCAAGTATTTCGTTTGCTTTGTCAAACAAATCCTTTGCTACCTGATTGTTTTCGTACAGGTCTTTTCCCATACCGGTAAACTGAGCTCCCTGTCCAGGGAAAAC
>ULQU01050967.1_pt1 | contig 10697 bp, 6 predicted proteins | sample 1954841 | NCBI WGS metagenome assembly ULQU01 (sample SAMEA4835664, study PRJEB28245) | human gut metagenome | biome: gut microbiome; material: fecal sample | place: Denmark | collected 2008
CGACTTCGCAAAAGGGGGTGCTTTGGGTCATCGACGGCAAGGAGTACCGTGCCGACAAGCTGAAACCCGGCGAGCTGGATGAGTTGCTGGGCGAACCTTCGAACATCCGTTCGATGATGATTCTCAAAGATGCTTCGGCCATTCGCGAGTATGGCCGCAAGGCCCGCAATGGCGCGATTATTGTCGAGACAAACAAGAAACGGTAAGCGTCAGAATAAAAGTTCGAGTGGGGGAGCGGCCTTCGGGTCACTTCCCCTTTTTGTGTGGCACGTTATGGAGAGGGACGGCACCCTTTTGAGCGTGCCTTTTCGGATGGCCGCCTCTTCGGTGGACGCAGGGGGGGATGAGGCAGGAGCCGCGCCGCCGCCGAGGGGCCAGGTGCGCGGCAGATGCAAAAATCCCGGGTGCGGGTGCCCGAATACGCCCCTCTTTTGGTATCTTTGCAGTAGGAAAAAACATCAGCCATGAAACGACTTCTTCTGTTGTTGTGCGTGCTGACGGCGGTGGTTGGCTGCAAGCCCGACTTCCGTCGGCGTACGGCCCGCTATGCGTCTGTTGGCGAGCTTCGCGAGCGGCGGGCCGCCGTGCTCGATACGGTCGACGGGGCGCCCCGCTGGGGCTATGTCGATGCCGAGGGGCGGCTTGTGATCCCCTGCCGCTATGCCGCTGCGGCCCCCTTCAGCGAGGGGCGTGCCGCCGTGCAGATTCCCGGCGAGCGGTGGGGCTACATCGATACCACGGGGTTGATGGTCATCGCCCCCGAGTATGCCGTGGCTTCGCCCTTTGCCGACAGCCTGGCCTGGGTCGAGCTGCCGGGCGGCCTGCGCGGCCGCATCGACCGTGAGGGGCGCGAGGTCATCGCCTGCCTCTACAGCGAAATCGGCGAGCCGGGCCTTCGGGGCTGGCGTGCAGCCGTGCGCAACGGCCGCCGCGGCTACCTCTCGGAGAGCGGCGGCGAGGTGGTGCCCTGCCTCTACGACTCCATCGGACCGGTCGGCGAACGGGGGTGGATGGCCGCCCTGCGCAACGCCAGACGCGGATATCTCGACAGCCTGGGGCGCGAGGTTATCCCCTGCCGGTACGATACGATTGCCCCCTTTACAGGCGGTTACGCCCTTGCGGCCCGCACGGTCGACCAGGGGCTGCGCTGGGGACTGGTCGATTCGCTGGGCGGCGAGCCGGTGGCGTGCCGCTACGAGGAGCTCGGCGCTCCGAGCGACGGACGGCTGCTCTTCCGCAGCGGCGGGGGACGTTACGGATACCTCGACCTGACGGGGCGCGTGGTGCTCCCGGCCCGCTATGCCGTGGCGCGGAGCTTCAACGAGCGTGTCGCCGTGGTGAGCTACGACGGCGTGCACTTCGGGGCCATCGACCGCCTCGGCCGCGAGCTCAGCTCGTTCCGCTACGAGTCGCTCGGGGATTTTCACGACGGGCTGGCACCCTTCAACGAGAATACGCGCGGCGCGATTTTCCCCGCCATGACCCACTATTGCGGCTATGTCGACACGGAGGGGCGCGAGGTGATTTCGCCCCGCTTCGACGATGCCCGCGAGTTCAGCGAGCGGCGTGCCGCCGTCATGCGTCTGGGCATGGTGCGCGACGACTTCTACAAACCGCGCTGGGGCTACATCGCCCCGACGGGCGAGCTGATGGTTCCCTACCGTTACGACGAGGTGTGGCCCTTCAGCTGCGGACTGGGGCGCGTCTACCTCGAAGGGCGCGGCTATGGCTATGTCGACCGTTCGGGTTCGGAGGTGCTCCCTTGTCAGTTCGAGCAGGCGGAGGATTTCGTCGATTTTACGGCCCGCGTGCGGCTGGACGGCCGCGACTTCAGAATCGATACCAAGGGGCAGGAGGTGACGGCCGCAGGGCATTGACCCTCGTGTGACCTCTGAAGAGCAATGACGGAGCGGAACCGGGGCCTTCTGCGACTGCGGTTCCGCTCCTTCGTTTGTGCGGGTTGCCAGTTTCCCTACTGGAAGCCCACGACCTCGGGCCGCTTGGGCAGATAGCGGTACTGCTCGAGCCGTGTCTGGCTCGAGATGCGGTAGTATTCGCTCTCGACCAGCCCCCGTTTGCCGAAGGCAACACCCAGCTGGAGCTGGATGGCGCTGAAAATCAGACGTTCGTTCTTGAGCCGGATGCCCAGTCCGAACGAGGTGAAGAAGTCGTTCTTGAAGATGTTGGGCGAGTAGCCGATGAGCCCCATGTCGAGAAATCCGAAGAAGGCAATGCGGAACCCGAGCGGCTGGTAGGGGGTGAAGAGCACCGTTTCGGTGTTGAGCACCATGCGGTTCGTACCCGTGATGTGCTCCTTGAGCGCTTCGAGTCCGTTTTCGCGGGTGAAGCGCACGATTTCGTAGCTGCCCGCATCGCGGTTCCACCCCTGGGTGTAGTTCAGCGAGAGGAACTGTCGGACGCGGTTGCGGCGATAGATGTAGAGGTTCGAGAACCACTGCAGGTCGACATCCACGGCGCTGTGGTGCCACGAGCCGTCTGCCAGGTCGATGTAGCTTCCCAGCGTGAAGCTGCCCATGAGGTAGCCGGCACGGGTGAAACCGCCGATTTTGTAGACCGTACCCAGATACATCTCGTCGTTGAACTCGCCCCACGAGTAGCCGCCCACCAGCTCGGCCTTGTAGCCCGTGGCCAGGTACTCGCGCGTACCGAATCCGTAGACCATGTTCGCCGTGTAGAACTTCTCGCGGTAGAGACCCGCGCCGAAGAGCATCTCCTCGCAGTTGTGGAACGCCGGATTGTAGTCGGCGCGCACCTCGGGGCGGCGGCTGAACTGCGTGAAGCCGTAACGCCCCGTGAAGTAGATGCTCGAGCGTATCGAACGGATGTAGCGTGAGCGTCCGGCCCAGATGTCGAAGGTCTTCACCTTCACCAGGTCCGAGGTGTCGCGGTCGATAAGGTAGTACTTCGACTTGACGTTCTCGTAGCTGATGCCCACCTCGTAGTCGGTCGGCCGGATGAACTCCTTGCCGAAGTTGAGCTTCAGTTCCGAGTTGTAGAAGTCACGCCCGGCCGAGAAGCTGGCCGAGTAGAACGAGCCGAAGATGTTGGGAATCTCATACTCGACGATGTTGCCGCCGTAGGAGAAGTCCTTGCGGCTGAAGTTGGTCTTCACGCGGAGCATGTTGCCCGTACCGAAGATGTTGGCGTCGTAGAGGCCGAACATGGTGTGCCCCTCGGAATGGAGGCCGGCGTCGACGCCGATGGTCCAGCTGTCGCGCGTATGGACGATGATGTCGACGCGCGTCGAGTCGAGCGAGTCGGGGCGAATCTCCAGCTCGGCGTCCGACACGTAGCTGCGCGAGCGCAGCAGCTGCTGGTTGCGGACCAGCTGCTCGGCATCGAGCGTGTCGCCCGGTCCGAAGAGCAGGTCGCGGCGCAGCACTCGTTCGCGCGTGAGGATGTGGAGGTTGTTGCCGGTCCGTTCGAGCCAGTTGCCGTCGGGGTCGAATACCTGGTTGCGTTCGATGGTGACCGAACCGATGGTCCGTCCCTCGTAGGGGAGGAAGCGCTGGCTTTCGTCCTCGACCGCGCCGCTGCGGGTGGTGTCGATGCGGCTGCGGGTGAAGAGGAGTCCGTAGAGCATGCGGGGCACGGCCCGGCGGCTGGTTTTCGAGCGGATGCTGTCGTAGAGGCGTTCGGTCCGCTCCGAGGGGGAGGTGCGCATGCGGGCCGAGTCGGGCGTAAAGAACTCGGCGCGTGGAGGTTCCGGCCGCTTCATCTGGGGCAAAGCGGTCTGCATCGCCAGCAGTGCTGCGGCGAGGATGAATAACCTCCGGACCATGACCTCAAAGATAACGTTTTTTCGGGTGAAAAAGTATGGTGAATGGGTGCCATTTGGCTTCTTCGACGTTTTGCCCATGCCTTTTTGTGAAGCCGTAAGTCGGGGGTGGTGACGGACCTTCTTCGGTTTTTTGCCTCCGTGTTATGCCGCTCCGGTCCCGCGAGTGGCTCTGAAGAGGGCGTGATTCCCGCAATGAGCCCTCGGTTGCGGCATTTTCCGCAAGGCGGGAATGCAAAAAGCCATTTCCAATGGTGGAAATGGCTTATGAGACGGTTTGCAGTTGTTTCCGTGGCTGCGGGGCTTACGGGTCTTGCTGGTTTTCGGGGGCGTGCTTTTGGCGCGACAAGGTCCTCAGTACTCCGAACTTCCACGCCTCAGGCTGCAAGAAGTCCGGCTCCTTTCCGTACCTGCTCCAACCCCTCGTCTTCTTGGTCCTCCGGTTCTCCGGTTCTCCGGTTCTTCGGTTCTTCGGCTTCCGGCTTCCGGCTCTTGCTACCTGTCCCTCGATTCTTCAGTTCTCCGGTCCTCCGGCTTCTCGGCCTTTTGCCCTTGGTTCCCGGTTCCCCGTTCTCTTGGACCCCTTGGCTCCGGCCCCTTGGCTCCGGCTCCTTGGCTCCGGCTCCCTTGGCTCCCTTGGACCCTCTTGGCTCTCTTTGCTCCCCCGTTTAGCTCCGCACCGGCACCCGGCCGCAGACTATTTGCGGGCCTCCTTGGCTTCGATGCACTCCGTGGCGTGGGGCACCTTCATCAGGCGCTCCTTCGGAATGAGCTTGCCGGTGGTCTTGCAGATGCCGTAGGTCTTGTTCTCGATACGGACGAGCGCCATCTCGAGGTTGCGGATGAACTTCATCTGATGGGCTGCCAGACGGCCGCTCTCCTCCTTCGAGAGGGTCGTGGCGCCCTCTTCGAGCACCTTGAAGGTCGGCGACGTATCCTCCGTATCGTTGTCGGCCGTATGGGTGATGGTCGCACGCAGAAGCTCATAGTCGGCGCGCGCATTCTCCAGCTTTTTCAGGATGAGCTGCTTGAACTCTTCGAGTTCGGCGTCGCTGTATCTTGTTCTTTCGTCTGCCATGGTTGTTGCTTTTGGTTTTATGTAAAAGTAAAGAATTATTTTCAGAAAACCAAATTTTCCGGTCAATAATGAACCCTTCGTTCCGCCCTGTTTACAGCAGCGGGAGCCGCTCGCTGCGGCCCCCGCTGTACTGTGCAGTTTCGTATGCGGACCGGACGCCCCGGGGGCGCGGCCGCAGCAGCACCCTATCGGATGCGGGTTACGGCGATGCGGAGCGGCTCCTCGTCGATATCGGTTGCGACAACCACCTCGCCCTGAGGCTCGGCCGAGCTCTTCACCTCGACGGCCAGCGTCTGCGAGCCGATGTAGTCGGCGTAGCGGGCCACGGCATCGGCTACGAGCTCCTTCTGCTCGATTTCGACGCGGATTTTGTCCGTCACTTCGAATCCCGAATCCTTGCGGATGTTCTGGATGCGGTTAATCAACTCGCGTGCCACACCTTCGGCGCGCAGCTCGTCCGTAAGGGTGATGTCGAGCGCCACGGTCAGCTTGCCCTCCGATGCCACGAGCCATCCGGGCATGTCCTCCGAGGTGATTTCGAAGTCGGCGGGGGTTACGACAATCTGCTGCCCGTCGATTTCAAGCACGCTCTCGGGCGCCGATTCGATTTCGGCGATGCGCTCCTGCGAGAACTGGGCCGTGAGGGCGGCAATCTGCTTCATGTACTTGCCGTACTTCGGGCCGAGCGTCTTGAAGTTGGGCTTGATGCGCTTGGTGATGATGCCCGTCGTCTGCTCGATGAGCTCCAGCTCCTTGACGTTCACCTCGTTCAGAATCAGGTTGCGCACGGCGTCGATGTGGCGCGCCATGGCGGGGTCGAGCACCGGAATGAGAATCTTGGTCAGCGGCTGGCGCACCTTGATGGAGACCTTGCGGCGCAGGGCCAGCACCATCGACGAGACGCGCTGTGCCAGCGACATCATCTCCTCGAGCGACGAGTCGATGAGCCGCTCGTCGGCCTTCGGATAGGTCGACAGGTGAACCGACGACTCCGTATGGCGTCCGCTCACGGCGTTCAGGTCGCGGAAGATGCGGTCCATCATGAAGGGTGCGAAGGGCGCCGCGAGCATCGAGACGGTCTCCAGACAGGTGTAGAGCGTCTGGTAGGCGGCCAGCTTGTCCTCGGTCATTCCGCCGCCCCAGAAACGCTTGCGGTTCAGACGCACGTACCAGTTCGAGAGGTTCTCGCCCACGAACTCCTGGATGGCGCGGGCGGCCGGCGTCGGGTCGTAGTTCTCGAGCGACTCGGTCACGTTCTTGACCAGCGTGTTGAGCAGCGAGATAATCCAGCGGTCGATTTCCGGACGGCGCTCGACGGGCACCTCCTCCTCGCGGCCGGTGAAGCCGTCGACGTTGGCGTAGAGGGCGAAGAAGGAGTAGGTGTTGTAGAGCGTGCCGAAGAACTTGCGGCGCACCTCGTCCACGCCGTCGCGGTCGAATTTGAGGTTGTCCCACGGCTGCGAGTTCGAAATCATGTACCACCGCGTGGCGTCGGGGCCGTAGGTAGAGAGGATGTCGAAGGGGTCGACGGCATTGCCCAGACGCTTCGACATCTTGTTGCCGTTCTTGTCGAGCACCAGACCGTTCGAGATGATGTTGCGGAAGGCCACCGAGTCGAAGAGCATCGTGGCGATGGCGTGCAGCGTGAAGAACCAGCCGCGCGTCTGGTCGACACCCTCGGCGATGAAGTCGGCCGGGTAGACCGTGCGGAAGTAGTCGCCTCCGTGTTCGAAGGGGTAGTGCAGCTGGGCATAGGGCATGGCACCCGAGTCGAACCAAACGTCGATGAGGTCCGGTTCGCGGCGCATCGGCTCGCCCTTCGACGAGACGAGCACAATCGAATCGACGTAGGGACGGTGCAGGTCGATGTTTTGGGTCGAGTAGTTCTCGGCCGACATGTCGCCCACCTTGAAGTGGGGGAAGGGGTTCTCCTTCATCACGCCGGCGGCAATCGAACGCTCGATTTCCTGCATGAGCTCCTCAATCGAACCGATGCACTTCATCTCGGAGCGGTCCTCGGTGGCCCAGATGGGTAGTGGCGTGCCCCAGAAGCGCGAACGCGAGAGGTTCCAGTCGTTGAGGTTCTCGAGCCACTTGCCGAAACGGCCCGTGCCGGTCGACTCGGGCTTCCAGCGGATGGTGCGGTTGAGCTCAATCATGCGCTCCTTGGCGGCCGTCGAGCGGATGAACCACGAGTCGAGCGGGTAGTAGAGCACCGGCTTGTCCGTGCGCCAGCAGTGGGGGTAGTTGTGGACATGCTTCTCGATTTTGAAGGCCTTGCCCGCCGTCTTGAGCCGCATGCAGATGTAGATGTCCAGCGACTCGGCCGCCTGGGCAGCCTTCTCATCGTAGCGGCCGTCTACGGTGAACTGCGGGTCGTAGGCGTTCTTGACCCAGCGGCCCTCGTACTCGCGGTAGGCCTCCACGTCGACGCACTCGCGGACGAACTGCTCGTCCAGCTCGTCGAGCAGGAAGAACTTGCCCGTGAGGTCGACCATCGGGCGGGTCTCACCCTTGCGCGTGAGCATGAAGAGCGACGGAATGCCTGCTGCGCGGGCCACGTTGGCGTCGTCGGCACCGAACGTCGGGGCGATGTGGACGATACCCGTACCGTCTTCGGTGGTTACGTAGTCGCCCGGAATCACGCGGAAGGCCTTGGCCGAGGCGTCGTGCCAGGCGCCCTGCTCGTCCACCTCGATGGGCTTCACCCACGGGAGCAGCTGCTCGTACTCCATGCCGACCAGCTCCGGACCCTTGTACTCGCCCACCACCTCGAAGGGCACGAGCTTGTCGCCCGGCTTGTAGGCGTCGAGCGCCAGCCCCTCGGCCTTGCGGTTGAAGTGGGCGTAGAGCAGCGCCTTGGCCAGCACGACGGTCTGTTTCTCACCGGTATAGGGGTTGTAGGTGCGCACGGCCACGTAGTCGATTTTCGGACCCACGCAGAGGGCCGTGTTCGAGGGGAGCGTCCAGGGCGTGGTGGTCCATGCCAGGAAGTAGGGCGTGCCCCAGCCCGTCATCTCGGGTTTGGGGTTGCGGATGCGGAACTGCGCTACGACGGTGGTATCCTTCACGTCGCGGTAGCAGCCCGGCTGGTTCAGCTCGTGGGTCGAGAGGCCCGTTCCGGCGGCCGGCGAGTAGGGCTGGATGGTGTAGCCCTTGTAGAGCAGCCCCTTCTCGTAGAGCTGCTTCAGAAGCCACCACAGCGACTCGATGTACTTGTTGTCGTAGGTGATGTAGGGGTCGTCCATGTTGACCCAGTAGCCCATCTGGCGGGTGAGTTTCTCCCACACGCCCTTGAACTCCATCACCGCCTCGCGGCAGGTGCGGTTGTACTCCTCGATGGAAATCTTCTTGCCGATGTCCTCCTTGGTGATGCCGAGCTTCTTCTCGACACCCAGCTCGACGGGGAGTCCGTGGGTGTCCCAGCCCGCCTTGCGGTGGACCAGATAGCCCTGCTGGGTCTTGTAGCGGCAGAAGACGTCCTTGATGGTACGGGCCATGACGTGGTGGATGCCGGGCATGCCGTTGGCCGAGGGGGGACCCTCGTAGAAGACGAAGGTCGGATGTCCCTCACGCGTGGAGATGCTTTTGTGGAAGGTGTCGTCGGAGTCCCACTCCGCGAGCACGTCGGCGGCCAGACCCGCCAGGTCGAGGCCTTTATACTCCTTGAATTTCATATGGCGTGTTTATGATTGTCGTTGAAACACGCAAAGATAGGAAAAAGAATCGGAAAACGGGGCCTCCGGGGCTCGAAATCGTACTTCGCGGGGCCGAAACGTCGCCTTCGGGGGCGTCCCGTGCATGATTGGGGTGTCGGACGGCAGGTGCGGAGCGGGCAGGTGCATGCGCCGCTGTTTCCGTCTCTGGCTTTGTTTCCGCCCCTGCTCCCGCCTCTGTTCTTTCTCTGTTTCCGCCCCTGCTCTTCCTGCCCCTCGGATTATTTGCCCTGGGTGCGGATGACGCGGGCGGGGTTGCCCACGGCCACCGAATCGTCGGGAATGTCGCGCGTGACCACGGCGCCGGCGCCGATGATGACCCGGTTGCCGATGCGGACGCCCGGGCAGACAATCACCCCGCCGCCCAGCCAGCAGTCGTCGCCGATTTCAATCGGACGTCCGGCCTCCAGCCCCGCCGCGCGCTGCTGTACATCGAAGGGGTGGTGCGCCGTGAGCAGCTGCACCTTGGGGCCGATGAGCGTGCGGCACCCGATGCGGACGGAGGCCAGGTCGAGGATGACGCAGTCGAAGTTGAGAAACGTCCCACGGCCCAGCGAGATGTTGTAGCCGTAGTCGCAGTAGAAGGGGGCGCGGATGAAGCCCTCGGAGCCTGGTGCGAGCAGCTCGCGCAGCGTGGTGCGGTAGGCCTCGTCGTCGGCCGTCAGTTCGACGTTGAGGCGGCGCAGCAGGCGCTCCGTGCGCCGGCGTTCGACGGTGAGCTCCTCGTCGGGCGACGAGAACCACTCGCCGGCAAGCATCTTCTCCTTTTCGGTCATGGTCTTCCGCGGGTGTTTGGGTCAGTCGAACGACTGCATCTCGATGAGCTTGGCATAGATGCCGTTGCGGGCCATCAGCTCGGCGTGGGTCCCCTCCTCGGCGATGCGGCCGTGTTCGACGACGATAATCTTGTCGGCGTTGTGGATGGTGCTCAGCCGGTGGGCGATGACCACCGACGTACGGCCGACGAGCAGGTTGTTCAGCGCATCCTGCACCAGCTTCTCGCTCTCGGTGTCGAGGGCCGAGGTGGCCTCGTCGAGAATCAGAATCTCGGGGTTCTTCAGCACGGCGCGGGCAATCGAGAGGCGCTGGCGCTGTCCGCCCGAGAGTTTCGAGCCGCGGTCACCGATGTTGGTGGCATAGCCTTCGGGCGCCTCGCGGATGAAGCTGTCGGCGTTGGCCACCTTGGCCGCCGCGACAATCTCCTCGTGCGTGGCGCCGGGGCGGCCCATGGCGATGTTGTTCTCGATGGTGTCGTTGAAGAGAATCGTATCCTGCGCCACGACGCTCATGTGGGCGCGCAGACTCTCCTGGTCGTAGTCGCGCAGCGAGATGCCGTCGATGAGAATCTCGCCCGCCGTGGGGTCGTAGAAGCGGGGGATAAGTTCGCTGAGCGTCGATTTGCCGCCGCCCGAGGGGCCCACGAGGGCTACGGTCTGGCCGCGGCGAATCTCGAACGATACGCCGTCGATAACCTCGCGGCTGCCGTCGTAGGAGAAGTGCACGTTGCGGAACTCGATTTTGTCGCGCAGCCCCTTCATCTGGATGGCGTCGGGCTTGTCCTCGACCTCGCTGCGGGCGTCGAGCAGCGTGAAGATGCGCTCGCCGGCGGCGATACCCTGGTTGATGGTGGCGAACTGGTCGATGAAGGTGCGGACCGGCCGCGTAATCTGCGAGAACATGGCCAGGAAGGCGACGAAGCCTCCCGCATCGAGCGAGCCGCGCACCACGAGCATGCCGCCGAAGATGAGGATGACGCCGGCGGCCGAGATGCCCAGGAATTCGCTCATGGGCGATGCCAGTTGCTGGCGGCGCACCATCGAGAGCAGCAGCCGCGAGAAATCGGCGTTGATGGCGTGGAACTTCTCCTTGATGTATTCGGTGGCGTTGTAGCTCTTGATGACCTTGATGCCCGAGAGCGACTCGTCGAGCGTGCTCACCATGTCGCCCATGCGCTTCTGGCTGGTCTTGGCCGGGTGGCGCAGCTTCTTGACAATCCGCCCGATGAGCAGCGCCACGACGGGCAGGAAGAGAATCGAGAAGAGAGCCAGCTCCCACGAGATGAGAATCATCGCCACCAGATAGCCGATGATGAGCAGCGGCTCCC
>ULQU01050133.1_pt1 | contig 10683 bp, 8 predicted proteins | sample 1954841 | NCBI WGS metagenome assembly ULQU01 (sample SAMEA4835664, study PRJEB28245) | human gut metagenome | biome: gut microbiome; material: fecal sample | place: Denmark | collected 2008
ATGGATATGAACAAGATCGGACAGATGAGCTGTAACCCTGCTGTAGGTGGAATAGCCAAGGGACAGATTGTAAGAGAGATTGATGCCCTCGGAGGATATATGGGAATGGTGACCGATAAGACCGCCATCCAATTCCGTATGCTGAACCGGTCGAAAGGCCCGGCCATGTGGAGCCCGCGCGCCCAATGCGACCGAGGTAAATTCATCTGGGCCTGGCGTGAGGTTCTGGAAAATATCCCCAACTTACATATCTGGCAAGATACAGTCGAAGAATTATTGGTTGAAAACGGGAAAGTAACCGGTGTACTTACATGCTGGGGAGTCACCTTTCATGCAAAATGCGTAATCTTGACCGCTGGTACATTCCTGAACGGACTCATGCACATCGGACATAAAATGTTACCAGGCGGCCGCTGTGCTGAGCCTGCATCCTATCATCTTACAGAATCCATCACACGCCATGGAATCACAGCTGGCCGGATGAAGACAGGAACTCCGGTCCGTATTGACGCACGCAGCGTAGATTTCAGTCTGATGGACACACAGGACGGAGAAAACGATTTCCATCGTTTCTCATTTATCAGTGAGCCCCGGAAACTGAAGCAATTGCAATGCTGGACTTGCTATACTAATGAAGAAGTGCATGAAGTACTGCGTAGCGGACTGGCCGATTCACCGTTATTCAACGGACAGATAAAAAGTATCGGGCCAAGATATTGCCCCAGCATAGAGACTAAAATTGTCACATTCCCCGACAAGCCCCAGCACCAGTTGTTTTTGGAACCAGAAGGAGAAACGACCCGTGAACTTTACCTTAACGGTTTCTCATCTTCATTGCCTATGGAAATCCAATTAGAGGCACTGAAAAGAATCCCTTGTTTCCGGAATCTGGTGGTATATCGTCCCGGATATGCCATTGAATACGACTATTTCGACCCTACTCAATTAAAACATACCCTGGAATCGAAAATAATAGAGAACTTGTTCTTTGCAGGACAAGTAAACGGGACAACCGGCTATGAAGAAGCAGGCGGACAAGGTATCATTGCCGGAATCAACGCACACATCAACTGCCATGGAGGAGAGCCATTTATTCTAGGCCGCGACGAAGCATACATAGGCGTATTGATCGATGACCTGGTAACAAAAGGCGTCGATGAGCCATACCGTATGTTCACTTCCCGTGCTGAATACAGAATCCTGCTCCGGCAAGATGATGCCGACATGCGTCTTACCGAACGTGCCTATAAACTAGGATTGGCCAAACAAGACCGATATGATCTACTCTGTAAGAAACGTGAAATGATCGGGCGGATCATTGAATTCACCAAATCCTACTCCATCAAGGCCGATAAGATAAACGATACCTTAGAAGAGTTAGGAACAGCACGGCTATCACATGGCTGCAAGCTGATAGATCTGTTAAGCCGTCCGCAAATCAGCATCGGGAACATAGCAGAACATATCCCCGCATTCCAATCCATCCTCAATGAAATTGAAGACCGGAAAGATGAAATCATCGAAGCGGCCGAGGTCCTGATCAAATACCAAGGATATATTGACCGGGAACGTATGATAGCCGACAAGATTCATCGTCTGGAAAGTATACGGATCAAAGGAAAATTTGATTACGCCAGTCTCAATTCCTTATCAACCGAAGCCCGGCAGAAACTGATCAAGATAGATCCGGAAACGCTGGCACAGGCTAGCCGTATCCCAGGAGTTTCGCCCAGCGACGTTAATGTGCTGCTAGTTCTCCTAGGGCGTTAAACCAAGTATGTTTCACGTGAAACAAGTAGTTTAAAGAATATATATAAATAACTGGATATGAATAAAGAAACATTAAAGAAGAACTTACGGGAGATTCCAGATTTCCCGATCCCGGGAATTCTGTTTTATGACGTGACCACTCTCTTCAAAAACACAGAATGCCTGCAAGGAATGATAGACGAACTCTATGAAATGTACAAAGACAAAGGCATAACCAAGGTGGTAGGAATAGAATCGAGAGGTTTCATTCTAGGAGGAGCTTTGGCTGCACGATTAGGCGCTGGCTTTATCATGGCCCGCAAGCCTGGGAAATTACCGGCCGAAGTAATTGAAGAGACCTATGCGAAAGAATACGGGACAGATACGATCCAGATCCATAAGGATGCCATCAATGAAAACGACGTAGTACTCTTACATGATGACCTGCTGGCTACAGGAGGTACTATGGCAGCAACCTACCGGCTTGTAAAAAAGAGCGGTGCTAAAAAGGCCTATGTAAACTTTGTCATCGAGCTAAAAGACCTGAATGGAAGAAAAGCGTTTACCGACGACGTAGAAGTAGAGACATTATTACAACTGTAACGGTATTCCGTACAAGTTACCGGAAGCGGATTGGCACAGGCAAACGTCTGCACAATCCGCTTTTATATTTGAACCATAGAACTTACATATCATGGAAGAGCTCAACACCAATGAATATCTAAGAGGTATCGTTTTAAACCTGCCCACAGGGCCTGGTATCTACCAATACCTGAACAAGGAAGGGACCATCATCTATGTAGGAAAAGCCAAGAACCTGAAACGACGGGTATATTCCTATTTCTCTAAAGAACATGAATCGGCCAAAACACGCATTCTGGTAAGCAAGATTGCCGACATACGATACATAGTTGTCAACACCGAAGAAGACGCCCTTCTCTTGGAAAATAATCTTATTAAGAAATACAAACCCAGGTACAATGTTCTGCTGAAAGACGATAAAAGCTATCCTTCCATCTGTGTAAGCAACGAGTATTTCCCCCGGATTTTCAAAACCAGGAAAATCATACGGAACGGATCTACCTATTTCGGCCCTTATAGCCATATTCCGAGTATGCAGGCAGTGCTCGACCTGATTAAACGGCTCTATCCTCTACGTACCTGCCACCTGGCCCTGACTCCAGAAAACATACGTAACGGAAAATTCAACGTCTGCCTTGAATACCATATTAAAAACTGCAAAGGACCATGCATCGGACTGCAAAGTCACGATGAATACATGAAGAATATTGCAGAGATAAAAGAAATATTAAAAGGGAATACACAAACCATCAGTGATATGCTCCGGGATGAGATGATGCATCTGGCAGAAGAGCTGAAGTTTGAAGAAGCGCAGAAAATAAAAGAGAAGTACGATCTGATTGAAGGTTACCGTTCAAAAAGTGAAGTTGTAAGCTCTATCCTCCACAATATTGATGTATTCTCCATTGAAACAGACGATAATTCGGCCTACATCAATTATCTTCATATCACTAACGGATGTATCAACCAGGCCTTCACTTTTGAATATAAAAAACGGTTGAATGAAACAAAAGAAGAATTACTGCAACTGGGAATTATCGAAATGCGTGAACGGTACAAAAGTCTCTCGAAAGAAATAATAGTACCCTTCGAGCTTGATATGGAACTGAATGGAGTTACCTTTACAATCCCTCAACGAGGAGACAAGAAACATCTGTTGGAACTGTCCATCCTGAATGTAAAGCAATACAAGGTAGACCGGTTGAAGCAAGCCGAGAAGCTCAACCCGGAACAAAGAAGCGTGCGACTCATGAAAGAAATACAGGAGCAGCTACATATGAAGAAAATGCCTGTCCACATCGAATGTTTCGATAATTCAAATATACAAGGGAGCGATGCCGTAGCCGCGTGCGTAGTATTCAAGAAAGCACGTCCAAGCAAGAAGGATTACCGGAAATACATCATCAAAACTGTAGTAGGGCCCGACGATTACGCTTCCATGCAGGAGGTTGTACGTCGTCGTTATACACGGATATTGGAAGAACAAGGAGAATTACCGGATCTGATCCTGACCGATGGAGGAAAAGGGCAGATGGAAGTTGTAAGACAGGTTATAGAAGACGAGTTGAAACTGGATATTCCCATAGCCGGGCTTGCCAAAGACAACCGTCACCGCACATCCGAAGTCCTTTTCGGATTTCCTCCGGTAACAATCGGAATCAAACAGGGAACTCCCCTATTCCATCTACTTGAAAACATTCAGGATGAAGTCCATCGCTTTGCCATCACATTCCACCGCGACAAGCGGAGTAAAAGCCAGATAGCTTCCGCACTCGACAACATAAAAGGTATCGGAGAAAAACGGAAAACAGCCCTTCTCAAAGAATTCAAGAGTGTTGCCCGGATAAAGAAAGCCAGTCTTGAAGAGCTGGCCAAAGTAATCGGAGGAAGCGCTGCAAAAAGCGTAAAAGAAGCCTTAGGAGATAATGAATAATTAATTTATTGTAAAACAAACGGATAATATAAATTTATTTTCTACCTTTGTACAAAGTAGTGCTAAAATGAGAGTAGTTATTCAGCGTGTAAGCCATGCTTCGGTTACCATTAACGGAGTATGCAAATCGGCCATCAAAGAAGGATTCATGGTTTTAGTGGGAATAGAAGAAGCCGATACAAAAGAAGACGCCGACTGGCTTTGCAAAAAAATAATCGGATTACGGGTCTTCGATGATGAAAATGGAGTAATGAACAAGTCTATCCTCGATGTAGGAGGCGAAATCCTTGTAATCAGCCAGTTCACGCTAATGGCCTCTACCAAGAAAGGCAACCGCCCGTCGTATATACGGGCAGCCTGCCATGAAACGGCAATACCGCTATATGAATATTTCTGCAACGAATTAAGTATAGGGCTAGGTAAGGAAGTAGGAACAGGTGAATTCGGAGCCGACATGAAAGTGGAGCTGCTGAACAACGGCCCGGTCACCATTTGTATCGATACCAAAAACAAAGAATGACATGACACTGGAAGAAGCACAGAAAACAGTGGACCAATGGATAAAGGAATATGGAGTACGCTATTTCAGTGAACTGACCAATATGGCAGTCTTGACCGAAGAAGTAGGCGAACTGGCTAAAATCATGGCCCGCAAATATGGAGACCAGTCGTTCAAGGCCGGTGAAAATACAGATTTAGGAGATGAGATGGCCGATGTCTTATGGGTGCTGATCTGCCTGGCCAACCAGACAGGTGTCGACCTGACCGAAGCTTTTCACAAGAATCTGGAGAAAAAGACAAAACGTGACAAAGACAGACATAAAAACAACCCCAAATTATAAACGAAGAATATGAAGTATAATCAAGATCTTGAAAGTGGATTCGGTATCGAGGACCAGAATCTCGATCCTGAAAATTTACATCAGCCAGACAAATACCATGTTGCACTCAGCAAGTACAACACAGATCTGAAAGATGATGAAGTAGCTGCCAAAACAGCCCACATCATCGAAAAGTACGTAAAGGAAAACGATACCCAGGAAGTCAAAAAATTCCTGCTCCACTGCATTGACCTGACTACACTGAAATGTACGGACAGCGAGCTGAGCGTCATGAAATTTACCCAGCACGTCAATGATTTCGTCGATAAATATCCTGATCTGGAAAATGTGGCGGCCATCTGCGTATATCCGAACATGGCCGAAATTGTAAATGATACACTGGAAGCGGATGGCGTAAACATAGCCTGTGTATCCGGCGGCTTCCCTTCATCACAAACTTTCAGCGAAATTAAAGTGGCCGAAACTGCCATGGCACTTCATGCGGGAGCTGATGAAATAGATATCGTCATCTCTGTCGGTAAATTCCTGACAAACGACTATGAAGGCATGTGCGACGAAATTCAGGAACTGAAAGACGTATGCGGCGACAAGCATCTGAAAGTAATTCTGGAAACCGGTGCATTGGAAAGCGCCAGCAACATCAAGAAAGCTTCTATCCTCGCCATGTATTCTGGCGCCGACTTCATCAAAACTTCTACAGGAAAAGAAAAACCAGCCGCCACTCCGGAAGCAGCCTATGTGATGTGCCAGGCCATCAAGGAGTATTTCCTTGAAACAGGCCGTAAAGTGGGTTTCAAACCGGCTGGAGGTCTCAATACCGTACAGGACGCATTAATCTATTATACAATCGTAAAGGAAATATTAGGCAAGGAATGGTTGAATAATAAACTGTTCCGTCTAGGAACCAGTCGTTTGGCCAACCTGTTACTATCTGACATTCTGGGTCAGGAAACCAAATTCTTCTAAGACATACTTTTCTCTCGAATAATAAAAAAGCAACTAAGTAAAAGTCCCACTGATCCATCCGGATACAGCGGGACTTTCTTATTCAAGTCAAACCAAAGTTCTTATTTATTACGTTCTATCACATAATCAATGTAGGCAGCAAATGCTTCTTTCAGGGAAGTTCCGGTTGTTTCCGGAAGCAGATCAAGCGCTTTATTGCGATAATCCCACATGACTTTCTCCGCATATTCTATTCCACCTTCATCCTTGACATATTCCACAAATCCAGCAATCTCTTCCTTAGTTGCTTTCATGGAACGGATCCGCAAAGCCAGATCCCTCTCCTTCTCACCTGCCGTATGGTTCAGGACATACAAGGCGGGCAGCGTAAGCTTACCTTCCACCATATCATTTCCTGTCGGCTTACCGAGCTCCGGATTCTCAAAATAATCAAAAATATCGTCCTTTATCTGAAAAGCAATGCCGATCATCTCCCCGAACAAGGCTGCCTTCCGGACATTATCTTCTGACGCACCGGCCGAAAGTGCCCCACTCTCGGCACTCGCAGCAAACAATGCAGCAGTCTTTTTACGGATTACATCAAAATACACGTTTTCCGAGAAATCTTTGTTCGACGTATTTACCAACTGGATAATCTCTCCCTCCGAAAGTTTCTGCCCCAAATGTGACACGATTCCGACCAATTCTATTTCATTGGTGATAGCGGCATGAGCCAGACTGGTAGCCAGCATAAAATCACCGACCAGAACCGAAACCTTGTTGTTATATAAAGCGTTGACTGACGACTGGCCACGACGTTTGTCGCTCTCATCTACCACGTCATCATGAATCAGACTGGCCGTATGGAGCAGTTCCAAAGAAATGGCAGCATGGAGCGTAGCATCATTTACACCTCCATAGAGTTTGGCCATCAGCAGGACAAGAATAGGACGCATCATTTTACCGTTGCGTTGCCTCACGTATTCTAAAACATCTCTCAATAAGGGTATATCACTCTGAAGAGAATGATCGAAAAGTTCTTTAAAATCACTCAATTCCCTCTTTATCGGTTCCTTAATTAAAGCTATCTTGTCCATGGAGATTAATTTGAGGACAAAATTAATAATAAAACAGCTAATATGGTATTTTTTTGTACTTTTACGTACAAAACTTAATATTTTTACACGAATGGAGAAACTCTTTCTACTCGATGCATATGCATTAATCTATCGCGCTTATTATGCCTTCATCAAAAATCCACGGATCAATTCAAAAGGCTTCAACACTTCAGCCATCATGGGATTTGTCAATACACTGGAAGACGTATTGAAAAAGGAGAATCCCACCCACATAGGGATTGCATTCGATCCTGCCGGACCGACATTCCGTCATGAAGCATACGAACAATACAAGGCACAACGTGAAGAAACACCGGAAGCTATCCGTCTCTCCGTTCCTATTATCAAGGATATCATCCGTGCCTACCGCATTCCGATACTGGAAGTCATGGGGTATGAAGCCGACGACGTAATCGGCACATTGGCAACCGAAGCCGGAAAACGTGGCATTACTACCTATATGATGACTCCAGACAAAGACTACGGCCAGCTGGTATCGGACCATGTATTCATGTATCGGCCTAAATACGGAGACAAGGAATTCGAAGTGATGGGAGTCAAAGAAGTGAAAGAGAAATTCAATATTGAATCCCCTGCCCAGGTCATTGACATGCTCGGACTGATGGGCGACACAGCCGACAATATTCCAGGCTGTCCGGGAGTGGGCGAAAAGACAGCACAAAAACTGATAGCCGAATTTGGAAGCATCGAAAACCTGTTATCAAATACAGACAAGCTGAAAGGTTCCATCAAGACAAAAGTAGAGACCAACAAAGAACAGATCAGTTTTTCAAAATTCCTGGCAACCATCAAGACAGATGTTCCCATCAACCTCAATATGGAAGAACTCAAACGGGAAGAGCCCGATGAAGAGGAACTACGCAAAATATTTGAAGAACTGGAATTCCGGACACTATTGGACCGGGTACTGAAGAATGAAAAGAAAACAGTTGCTTCTCCAACCCCGACACAAGGCAATCTCTTTGACTTATTTGCGGCCGGGAATGCAGAAGAAACCAAAAATTCAAATCTCATGAGGCTTGATGACCTCAAATATGATTACCAACTACTTGATACAGAAGAGAAAATAGATGTTTTTTTACAAAATATACTTACAAAGAAGATTTTTAGTCTAGATACGGAGACAACTGGAACCGATCCAATCAGTGCACAACTGGTAGGAATGAGCTTCAGCTATGCCGAAAACCAGGCAGTTTATGTACCTGTCCCTGCCGATCGGGACCAAGCTTTAAAAATAGTTAATAAATTCAAATCCTTACTCGAAAATGAAGAAACGCTGAAAGTGGGACAAAATATCAAATACGACATGCTTGTTTTGGGGAACTATGGAATTACGGTAAGCGGCCCCATATTCGATACCATGATTGCCCATTACGTACTCCAACCCGAACTCAGGCACGGGATGGACTACCTGGCGGAAATCTACCTGAAATACGACACCATCAAGATTGAAGAACTGATCGGCCCGAAAGGAAAAGGCCAGAAGAACATGCGTGACCTCTCCCCTACCCAAGTCTACAAATATGCATGTGAAGATGCCGACGTAACATTGAAATTGAAAAATATCCTGGAAAAGGAACTGGTAGAAAACGGAGTAGAGCAACTGTTCTATACCATTGAAATGCCATTGGTCCCGGTATTGGCTTATATGGAACGTAATGGAGTACGCATCGACACCGAAGCCCTGAAAGAGACTTCCCGGCATTTTACGGCACGTATGCACCAGATAGAAGAAGAAGTACACCAATTGGCCGGTATGGAGTTCAACATCGCTTCTCCCAAACAGGTAGGTGAAGTTCTGTTCGACCGCCTGAAAATCGTTGAAAAAGCCAAAAAGACAAAAACAGGCCAGTACGTAACATCCGAGGAAGTACTTGAGAGTCTGAAAGGCAAACACGAAATCGTAGGAAAGATTCTGGAGCACCGCGGATTGAAAAAGCTGCTAGGCACCTATATAGATGCCCTTCCCCAACTGATCAATCCGCATACAGGTAAGATACACACTTCATTCAACCAGACTGTAACCGCCACCGGAAGGCTCAGTTCAAGCAATCCTAACCTCCAGAATATTCCGGTACGCAATGAGGACGGAAAAGAAATCCGGAAAGCTTTCATTCCAGACGACGGATGCGAATTCTTTTCGGCCGACTATTCACAAATCGAGCTGCGTATCATGGCACATCTGAGCGGAGACCCCCATATGATAGAAGCTTTCCAAAAAGGACAGGACATCCATGCCGCTACAGCAGCTAAAATATATAAGGAAAAGCTGGAAGATGTAACCCGGGAACAACGGAGCAAGGCAAAAACGGCTAATTTCGGCATTATCTACGGCATTTCTGTATTCGGACTGGCAGAACGGTTGAACGTAGACCGCAAAGAAGCGAAAGAACTTATTGACGGCTATTTCGAAAACTACCCGAAAGTCAAGGAATATATGGACCACAGTATCCAGATAGCACGCGAAAAGGGATATATTGAAACCATATTCAAGCGGAAACGCTATCTGCCCGATATCAATTCACGGAATGCCGTAGTACGGGGATATGCCGAACGGAACGCAATCAACGCTCCGATACAGGGAAGTGCGGCCGATATTATCAAAGTAGCCATGATCAACATTTACCGGCGCTTTAAAGAAGAAAATATCAAATCGAAAATGATACTCCAAGTACACGACGAACTGAATTTCAGCGTTTTGCCAGAGGAAAAAGAAAAAGTACAACAAATTGTGATATCAGAAATGGAATCTGCTTACAAAATGAAAGCACCTTTACTTGCCGACTGCGGATGGGGGAAAAATTGGCTGGAAGCACACTGATAATTACCAATTGTTAAAATATTTTTAAATTGTGACATTTTGCTAATATTCTGCATTTTTATTGCAGAAATTCATTGACCATATCAAAATAATAACTATTTTTGTAGTGTCAAATAAGACAAAATGAAAGTCAAACCTAAAATTTAAAAATATGAAAACAATTAATTCCTTGAAAGCCTTATTAGTTATTGCACTTGTATTTATCGCTAATGTAACAGTTTTCGCAAATCGTCCTGAAAACAACCTGATCTATAACGCAGAAGAAATTGATGGAGTAAAAGTTTCGGAAACAGTATATAAAATGGATGGAGGATTACTCACTAATTATGAGAAATACAACTATAAATATGATGATAATAACCAACTTACAGAAAATGTAATGCAGAAATGGGACAGCAGTGAAAATGACTGGCAAAACCACATGTGCATTAAATACCATTATAATGATTCAGACGTTACCGTAGAATATTATGAATGGAACAATAAGAAAAATGATTTCATTCTGTTACCTAACAGAACCATTACCATGCAGAAATAAAACAACAAGCAAAATAACATTTTCATAAACTCTCTTATAAAAAAGGAACAAGTAGTTCGCGACGAATCCACTTGTTCCTTTTTATTTTACCTCTGTCTAGTCCTGGAATAGCGTTACAACAAAAAAGGTAACAT
>ULQU01044463.1_pt1 | contig 10645 bp, 7 predicted proteins | sample 1954841 | NCBI WGS metagenome assembly ULQU01 (sample SAMEA4835664, study PRJEB28245) | human gut metagenome | biome: gut microbiome; material: fecal sample | place: Denmark | collected 2008
AGGGCGTAGGCAATCTGTACTCCGAAAAATCCGAAGCTCAAGTTCCAGAGCTTCCAGAAACTTAAATCAGGTTTTTGTTTCATCGTTATATTGTTTTTATATTTTTATCTTGTTGTTCCTCTCACCACGAGTCGTGTTCTCACCACTCTCTTCTCCACCTCATCTCTAGGGATGGAGCCTTCCACCTGACCAATCAGGATATTGGCAGCTTCCTCGCCTACGGCTACACCTCGCTGCTCAACCGTAGTAAGCATCGGATCGCACGCCTTGGCACGGTCACCATTGGTGAATCCGCAGATGCTGATTTCTTCAGGCACCTTGAATCCCATGCGCTTGGCGGTATAGAGAATGCCGATGGCCGTATCATCATTGATGGCGAAGAAAGCATCCGGACGATCTTCCTCTATCAGAATATCCGGCGTTATTGCTTCGGCACTGGCACGGTCATCGCAGATCTTCACCCAGTCAGGGTTCTCCGTCAAACCATGCTTTACCAGCGCATCATGATAACCGTTATATCGGTTCTTGGAGATTTCCAGATTCATCGGCGAGCCGTAGAAGGCAATCTTCTTGCAGCCCGTATCAATCATGTGGGTAACGGCAGTAAAGGCACCCATATAGTCATCTACCACCACTCGCGAGCAGTTCACGCCCGTACATATTCTATCATAGAAGATGAGCGGCACCCCATTCTGCAGCAGTTTTTCGAAATGGTCATACTGCTTGGTATCCTTCGCCTGTGAAACGATGATGCCACAAACCTTGTTCTGATAGAAGTCTTCACAGATGGCCACCTCCTTATCGTAACGCTCGTTACTCTGCGCCACCATCACACGGTAACCTCTGGCTCTAGCCTCTTCCTCTATACCCGAAAGCACCGACATGAAGTAATAGTGTACCACCTGAGGCACAATAACTCCAATCACCTTCATCGGTTTCACCTTATTATGTCTTAGAGCTTCACCCAGGAAGTTAGGGAAGAAGTTATTTTCACGTGCGTATTTCTGAATACGCTCCTTTTGGGCAGTACTGATACGAGAACTGTCCTTCAATGCTCGGCTCACCGTGGCAACACTTACGCCCAGGTTGCGAGCAATATCTTTCATTGTTATTGTTTCTTTATCGCCCATTGCTATTAGTTGTGCTGCAAAATTACGAAATATCCTCAATATTGGTCAGAATTCATTGACATAAATCAAGTAAATTCTGTGCAAACGTTTGCACAAAATAAATAACGGAATTAACATAAAAATAGTACAACATAAGAGAAAAGAACTTAATTTTGCACACAGAAACGACAAGTTTATGGGCAAGCGCCCCATTCCTACCTTATATAATATAAGTAAGATGCCAGAAAGACTAAACAAGAGCCAGAACGACATTTTGAGTAGGAACGACAACAACTTAAGCCAAGAAGAAAAGAAGAAAAAGTAGATAAATAAATATAATTCATTAACTTAAAAATCAAGCAAATGATGAAGCAGGTAAAAATTAAATTGCCTCTCAGAGCGTTGACCCTAGCAAGCGGTCTGCTTCTGACGGTGAGTTCCTTTGCGCAGACAAATGCAGTTAAGGGACATGTGAAAGATGCTTCTGGTGAGCCTATCATGGGTGCTACCATTACAGTTAACGGTAAGGCAGTGGGCATTACCGACATGGATGGTAACTTCTCAGTTGATGCAGCGCCAGGTGCCAATCTTACTTTCACCTATCTTGGAATGACACCAAAAACAATCAAAGCAACATCCAACATGATGATTACCTTGGTTGACAACCAGAAGTCTTTGAACGAGGTCGTTGTCATCGGTTATGGTCGTGCTAAGAAGAACGACTTGACTGGTTCTGTTACAGCTATCAAGCCAGATGAGATGTCAAAGGGTATCACAAGCAGTGCCTCTGATATGTTGGTAGGTAAGATTGCCGGTGTAGATGTACAGACTGGTGGCGGTCAGCCAGGTACCGGTGCACAGATTCGTATCCGTGGTGGTGCTTCTCTGAGTGCTTCTAATGACCCTCTCTACGTAATCGATGGTTTGGCTATTGACAACAATACCAACAAGGGTATGAGTAACGTCTTAGCCATGATTAACCCTAACGATATCGAGAGCTTCACTGTATTGAAAGATGCTTCTGCTACAGCTATTTACGGATCCCGTGCTTCTAATGGTGTCATCATCATTACAACCAAGAAGGGACGTTCTGGCCAGAAACCATCTGTTACTTATAATGGCAACGTAACACTGTCAACCATCCAGAAGAAATATGATGTGATGAATGCCAGCGAGTACAAGCAGGCTCTTACCTCTCTTGGTATCGACACAAGCACATTAGGCAGTTACGATACAGACTGGCAGAATGAGATTTTCCGCACCTCTGTTTCTACTAATCACAACATTAGTATTCAGGGTGGTCTGAAGAATATGCCTTATCGCGTCAGCTTAGGTTTCGAAGACAACAATGGTATTGTCAAGACAACATGGATGAAGCGTTTCAATACATCTGTCAATGTTGCTCCTTCTTTCCTCGATAAGCACTTGAACTTCAACTTCACAGCAAAGTATATGTTCGAGAAGGACCGCTATGCAAAAGTTGGTGATGCTATCGGTAATGCATTGTCAATGGATCCTACACAGCCTGTATATGGAAATGGTGAAGACTACAAATACGTTGGTGGATATTTCCAGTACTTGCAGAACAAGAGCGACCAGATTAGCGATCCTGATTGGAAGAAGATGGCTGCCTCTCAAGTTACACAGAACCCAGTTGCAGCTCTCGACAACTACAAGTGTATAGCAAAGTCTAATGATATTTCAGGAAACCTTGAGGTAGACTACAAGATTCATGGCTTCGAAGACTTGCATTTGCATGCTGCCATCGGTGCCCAGTATACAGATGGTAAGCAGAATGAAGACATTTCCAAGTATTCCTTCTCTAACAACTATTTTGGATATTATGGCACTGACCATCAATACAAATATAGCATCGAAGGAAAAGCTTTTGCTGAATATGCACACAAGTTCGGTGTTCATGATATCGACATCATGGCAGGTGCAGAGCAGAGCCACTACCACAGAACAGGCTATAACTACGGAAGTGGTATTGATGAGTACTTGAGAGACAACAATCCTCAGTTCGTTGAAGCAGATGGTAAAATGAACTATATATATAGTCCAACGTATCAGAAGAACACCATGTGGAAGGCTCATAACTCATTGGTGTCTTACTTCGGACGTTTTAATTACAACTTGTTAGATCGCTATTTGCTTACAGCAACATTCCGTGCCGATGGTTCTTCTCGTTTCAAAAAAGGCAAGAAGTGGGGTTACTTCCCTGCTGCAGCCTTTGCTTGGAAGATTAACAACGAACCTTTCTTGAAGGACGCAAAATGGCTTGATGAGTTGAAGCTCCGCTTGGGTTGGGGTATGACTGGTCAGCAGAATGGTATTCCAGACTTCTACTATACTCCTGTATATACAGTCAGCGATACTTATGCACAGTATCCATTTGGTGACAAATATTATATAACCATGCGTCCATCAGCATACAATCCTGAATTGACTTGGGAAAAGACAACAACCTACAATGCTGGTTTAGACTTCACCGCTCTCAATGGTCGTTTCGGTATGAATGTGGATGGTTACTATCGTAAGACTACCGACCTTCTGTCAACAATTGCCGTCGCCGGTGGTACTACCTTTGGCGACCAGCTTCTGAAGAATATTGGTTCTTTGGAAAACTATGGTGTTGAATTGGCATTCGATGTCAAGCCTATTGTTACAAAGGACTTCATATGGGATGTAACCTACAACGTAGGATGGAACCACAACGAAATTACACAATTGGATGCAGGTTTGCAAGACTGGGTATGGACTGGAGATAAAGTATCTCGTGGTAACAACACCAAGATTCAGGTAAACAAGGTAGGTCAGCCTATCAAATCATTCTATGTTTTCCAGCAGGTTTATGATGAAAACGGCAAACCTATCGAGGGTCTGTATGTTGACCGCGACGGAAATGGTACAATCGATGATGACGACCGCTATTGCTACAAGAGCCCAGCTCCTGACGTAATCATGGGTCTCACCACCAAGTTCATCTATAAGAACTGGGACTTCAGTGCAGCATTCCATGCCTCAATCGGCAACTATGTTTACTACGATTTCTTGAACGAGAAGGCAGTTTTAGCCGACCTCAGTAAAGACAACATCTTCAGAAATACTACAGCAGAAGCTGTTAATCTTGGTTTCTGGGGTAAAACCTCAAAAGCAACCAACACCAGTGACTACTTCGTACGCAATGCTTCTTACTTGAAGTGTACAAACATGACATTGGGATATAGCTTCCCTGCATTGATCAAGGTTGGTGCTGAGAAGATTTGCAGTGGTCGAATTTTCTTCACAGTTCAGAACCCATTCATCATTTCCAAGTATAAGGGTATTGACCCTGAGGTAAGCAGTGGTATCGACAGTAATCCTTACCCACGTCCAATAAGCTTCCAGCTTGGTTTGAATCTTAACATCTAAAAATAAAAAAGGAGACAATTATGAAAAAAATATTTATAACGGCTGCAATGGCAAGTATGTTGTGCATGGGCTTTGTCTCATGCGCAGACGAACTGAATATCAAGTCCATTGATCCACAGTCTTCCCCAATATATACTGCGGAGGGCCTCTTGGCTAAACAGTATGCAACCCTCGGTCTTACAGGTCAGAAAGGTGCTGCTGGTTCACCAGACTTGAGTGGAGACGAGGGTGAGAGCGGATTTATCCGTACCGTCTTCAACTTGCAAGAATTAATGACAGACGAAATTTTGTGGGCATGGCAAGACAATGAAGGTATTGCCGCTATTACCCAAATGAACTGGGATAAGAGTAATGCACGAGTAAACTGGGCATACCAGCGATTAATTTTCGACATCACCCTGTACAACCAGTTTATTTCCGAGCAGACAGGTAAGATGAGCGAAGATAAGATTGCAGAAGTCCGCTTTCTCCGTGCACTGAACTACTATTATTTCCTCGACCTGTATCGCAAGGCTCCTTTCAAGGAAACCTTCGACAGCAATCTCCCTATTGAGAAAAGCGGCATGGATCTCTACGAGTGGCTTGACAACGAGTTGACTACCATCGAGCCTATGATGGCAGAGGTGGGTGCTTATAATAACAGTGAGAATTTCGGACGTGCCGACCGTGGTGCAGCTTATGCCCTCCATGCTCGTTTGGCACTTAACTCAGCTGTTTATACAGATGGTCAGGTTAAGGACTACCAGAAGGCTATCGATTATTGCGACAAGATTATCAATAGCAAAAAATACGACCTTTCTCGAAAAGCAAAGAATGGCTACAGCGGTTACCAGCAGTTGTTCATGGGCGACAATGATTGCAATCCAGAGGCAATGAAGGAAATTATCTTTGCTGTTCGTCAGGATGGTTTGAAGACTCGCCAGTATGGCGGTTCTACTTATCTCGTAGCAGCCTGCACCAAAGCTGGCATGCCATCAGCAAGTACCGCTGACCCTTGGAAATGTATCTTTGCACGCGAAGACTTGGTTAAGAAGTTCTTCCCTAAAGGGGATATTCCTATGGCAACGACAGATGATGTTTTAGCTAATGCAACAAAGGATCAGATTATCGCAAAAGATAATGAGAAAGGCTACGGCACAGACGCTGTTATAGCAAAGGCAAAAGACGACCGAGCTTTGTTATACATGGGTGTAGGTGGCTGCGAAAGTGGAAAAGTTCGTACACTCAATCCAGGTGAAGCTATCACAGACCCTCTGAATGGTGCCGCTATCGTAAAGTGGAGCAATTTCCACGCAGATGGTACAGCACAGCATGACCAGAACTTTTCAGACACCGACATTCCATTGTTCCGCCTGGCAGAAATCTATCTGACCCGCGCAGAGGCAAAGTTCCGTCTCAACGGCAGTCAGGATGGTTTGGCTGACATCAAGTTAGTTCAGGACCGTGCTAACCGTGCTCCTGATTTACAAGCTACATCAGTAGATAATCAGACCCTTATAGATGAATGGTGCCGTGAGTTCTTCATGGAAGGTCGCCGCCGTTCTGACTTGGTTCGCTTTGGCTTATTCTCAGGTTCTAAGTACCTCTGGAGTTTCAAGGGTGGTGTACCTAATGGTACAGGTATTGAATCACATTTCGATATCTACCCTATTCCAGGCAATGAGACAAAGAATAACCCTAACATGACACAGAACCCAAAATACTAATTGTTAGGTTAACAGATTAAATTAAAAAAGAAAGAATTATGAAAAAGATATTCAAATTCATGCTGTTGCCAGCATTGGTACTCCCTTTGCTCTTTACATCATGCGATGATGACAGAGACAGCAACCCTACATTGGACTTGAGTCATGTTGCAGATGGATTTGTATTGAACACTCCTGCCGTAGCAGAAAACAATACTTACGATCTCATCAGTGCAAAAAGTTTAAGATTGACATGTTCTCAGCCAAACTATGGTGGAGTACCTTACTCTATGAGATATTACGTACAGGTATCTATCGATCCTGCATTCGTCAGCGATGGTACTGCTACTCACACAGAGTTAGCGACATTCTATAGAACTGCCGATATGCAAGTTAATGCAACTGAAATAAACAACGCTATAGTAGCTCTCTTTCAGGCTGCAAATCCTGATACAAGTGTTCCTGCAGAAATGCCTGTGTACATTCGCTTGCGTGCTGTGATTGGAGACGCTACTGATACAAGTTTGGGCGAGACATTCTCAAATACCATCACCTTGCGTTCTGTGAAGGCTACTTATGAGGCTCCTGATGCTAAGTTCACTGACAACCTCTACTTGATTGGTAGTTCTATCCAGACTCCATGGAAGAGTTGGAAACCAATTCCTAAGGTCTTTGGTTTGGAAGGTAACTACTATGGTATAATCTACTTGCCAGCTGGTGGTGAGTTCAAGTGGGGTACAGAAAACAATGACTATCGCGGTATTAACCGTCTTAAGGAAATCAACGATGTAGCTGGTGCAGGTATCTCTGCAGGTGAGGAACAAAACATCAAGGTAACCAACGCAGGTTGGTACACTCTCTTGTTCAAAGGTAAGATTACAGAAGACAAGAAGAATATCGACTGGACACTGTCAGTTTACCCAACAAAGGTTTACATCTTAGGTGGTAGTGTTGAGATGGCTGGTACTTGGGCATTTGATGACGCTTATGCTCTGACAGCTCCAGCAGATAAGAATGGCAAATGGGTTTCTCCAGCATTCACTGCCAGCGCAGAACTTCGCGCAGCTGTCAAGGTGGGCGATTTGGACTGGTATAGAACAGAATTCACCGTTTACAAAGGCAACTTATTCTGGCGTAGATATGATATCGTAAACAACTGGGCTGAGACTGAGGGCCCAGATTACTCTGTAACTACCCAAGTTGGACAGAAGTTGTATATCGACTTTGATAATTACACAGCAGAAGTTAAATAATTAAGACCAAAGCACAATGAAAAAAACATTATTATATAGCTTAGCAGTCTTGGCAAGTGTTACACTTGCCAGCTGCAACGGCGACTACGATGATTGGGCTAATCCTCAGACCAATCCACAGGAGGCCTCAGCTGCCAAATACGGAATTACTTTCGCAGCAGGTACTGAAGCAGAAAGTAGCTTGCCAGACAATGACGGTATTATCAATCTCGTCACAGTCAATTCATCAGATGCAGATGTTACAGGTTTCACACTCAAAGACTTGAAAGTAAATGGCGAAGCCATTAAAGGCAAAATCAACGGTAACAGCATTCAGGTAGACGCAACAGAATTGGAGAAGATTCTTTGCAGCCAGAACAAATCACGCGCAAGCGTTGCTCGTGACATCAACGTTGAGTCAAAGGTTTCTGCCAACTTGGCATCAGGTGATGCCGTTGCCATCAATACCGTAGGTACGACGACAGCCAAACTTAAGCCATCCCCAACTCCTGCTATTGATGCGAATGGCTACTACATGCTTGGCGAAGTTAATGGCAATAACTGGGATCCAAAAAATCCTGTATGGATGAACAAAGTGTCTGATGGTGTTTACCAGCTCAAGGTCACCACAGAGAAAGACAAGAACTATTTTAAGTTCTACGAAGGCAGCAAGTTCGAAAGCAACAACTGGGATTTTATCAACACAGGTGTCATGGGTTGCGAGAAAGACGGTAGCGAAGATGCTTCTGGTACAATCTATTATACTGGCGACAGCTGGGGTACTCCACAGTCAATGGTTATCGTAGGTACGGGTACATGGATTGTAACTCTCGACATGAACAACCTGTCTTACTCTGTAGGCAAGCCTATCCTCTATATGGCAGGTGATGCTAATGGCTGGAACCATAGTGACGTTCTCAATAGTGATGATGGTGTTAAATTTACAGGTTATATGTACCTGAACCAGAATGGCTTCAAGTTCAGTACTCAGCCAAACTGGGATGGCACTAGCTATGGTGCTGACTTTGATACAGCTCCTGATGCAGGAAACATCGTGATAACAGAAGAAGCAGGTTTCTATCAGGTAGATGTTGACTTGTCTGCGAAGACTTACACACTGACTCCATTTACTATTGGTATCATTGGTAACGCAACTCCTAAAGGTTGGGATGGCGATACGGATATGACATACAAACCGGAAGAGCGCTGCTGGGAACTTAAGAACGTCGAATTGACTGATGGCGAAATGAAGTTCCGTCACACAAACGATTGGTCTCTCAGTTGGGGTGGAGAATTAGATAACCTCACTACACAGAATGGTCCAAACATCGTTGTAGCAGCTGGTACTTACGACATTAAACTTAAGGTTAATTGGGCAGAAGGAACAGCAAAGTGTGAGATGACAAAGAAGTAAGCATTTGCTTCATCAAATAAACTTAAAATTAATAGGCGGCTCTCAATTCCGGGAGTCGCCTATTTTTTTCTTTCTTCCCCATCCTTTTCAAGTATTTTTTCCCTAAAACCTTGGAAGTTACGAGGAAAAGTCGTATCTTTGCCAACGAATAAGTACAACATTTATATTTTATGATTATGAGAACAGGCGACAAAGTATTAATATCTCCAGACTTGACACATGCCAAAGACTGGACACAGGGCGAAGTGATTGAAGTTGAGAACAATCCTTTCGTAGGAATTGTCATCTCCGCAAAAACCGCAGATGGGAACATATTCTTTGGATATAAGGACTTATTTGAGCCAGCAAAGGAGGCAGTATGTACGCACTAGCATTTGATATGGTAATTTCTGATTTACAGAAATACTATGGCGAACCTTACAACAAGGCTTACTACGAAATAAAAGAGCTTCTAAAGAAGAATGGTTTCGAGTGGGTGCAAGGCAGTACATACATGACGATGAATGATGATTTGACTGCACTTGTAAAAACAGTTATGGAGCTTTCTAAAATAGAGTGGTTTAAGAAATCAGTCAGAGATCTAAGAGGATTCAAAGTTGAAAGTTGGTCGAACTTTACTGATTTGGTTAAAAACTCATAGAATAGGCGACTCTCCTCCAATCCGGGAGTCGCCTATTTTTTCTTTATCCCCCTCTCAACATTTTTTCCCTAAAACCTTGGAAGTTACGAGGAAAAGTCGTATCTTTGCATAAGAAAAGCTGCACTCGGCAAATTGAAAGCAAGCTTTCTTTGCGCTCGTTTGCATTTTCTTTGTCCCAAAATCCGTATGCCTTCTGTTAGAAGACCAAATTAAAACATTACTCTATGGACAGTTTGATACTATATAACAATGCTGTCAACGCTATAAAGACAGCCATACTTCAAGGACAATATGAAGCAGCCAAAGGTGTGAACCGCATACAACTTGCTTTATATTTTGCCATCGGAAAATATCTTTCACAACATACCCGCAAAGGAGTATGGGGCGAGGGCGCATTAGCATCCATCAGCGAACAACTTCGCAAGGAACTACCAGGTCTTCGAGGATTCTCGGAAACTCAAATGAAGGATATGAGACGTTTTTATGAAGCATGGAATATGCTTGACAGCAATTCGGCGGTTGCAACCGCCGAATTGTGCTTTGAGAATTCAGCGGTTGCAACCGCTGAATTACAAAATAGTGAAAATCAGATAGATATATTCCATAGTTTATCTATTTCTAATATTCCAGATTTTCCTGTTGAGGACTTCTTTAAAGTACCATTCACACACCACTCTGCCATCATTAGTGGACCAAAAGAAACTTCGGCACGCTTTTATTATATTCACCGCACTGTAGAGGAACATCTTTCCGTAAAGAAGCTCCGCCAACTTATAAAGGAGGATGCTTACCATAGCCAAGGACGCATGCCTAACAATTTTACCAGGACCATCAACAATCCTAGGGAAGCTCGACGTGCAGTAGAAATGTTCAAGGATGAATATCTACTTGACTTTATCAATGTAGAAGAGATTGGGGAACGCGAAAAAATAGATGTCGACGAACGAGTTGTAGAACAAAGCATCGTTCAGAACATCAAGAATTTCATCATGACCTTTGGCAGAGACTTTGCTTTCATCGGCAACCAATACCATTTGGAAATCTATGGTGTTGAACAATTCCCAGACCTGCTGTTTTTCAATCGAGAATTGAACGCCATGGTTTGCATAGAACTACCTCAGTTCGGGATAATAAGTTCTGCATAAAAGTGT
>ULQU01025075.1_pt1 | contig 10615 bp, 11 predicted proteins | sample 1954841 | NCBI WGS metagenome assembly ULQU01 (sample SAMEA4835664, study PRJEB28245) | human gut metagenome | biome: gut microbiome; material: fecal sample | place: Denmark | collected 2008
AAAAAGCTGGTCTTTCATTCAACCAACACCTATTACGAATTGATGAAACCGACAATCGAACAGAAACAGAAGGAGGCTTATAAGAACAATGATTAAAACCCTTACGAACCTGTTAAAGCAAGACAAAGAAAAGTTTGTAGTACCAAAGGGCGTACAGGATTGTATTCCCATTACCGCCATTTATGACGACGGTATTTTCCGTGTGGGCAAGGACAAATATTCCAAGAGCTTCAAATTCACGGATATTAACTATGCCGTAGCGAGCCGTGAGGATAAGGAAGCAATGTTCCTTGAATATTCCGAGCTTCTCAACTCTCTTGACAGCGGAGCTACTACAAAGCTGACTATCAACAACAGACGGCTCAACCGTCTCGACTTTGAGAAAACCATACTTATCCCCGAAACCGGCGATGAGCTTGATGTTTACCGAGAGGAATATAACAAAATGCTTCTCGACAAGGCGACCGGTGCAAATGCAATCGTTCAGGATAAGTATGTTACTATCTCCATCAACAAAAAGAGCGTGGAGGACGCAAGAACCTATTTTGCCCGTGTCGGTGCTGACCTGATTGCCCACTTTGCAAGACTCGGAAGCAAATGTGTGGAGCTTGAAACCGATGAGAGACTGAGAATTGTCCACGATTTCTTCCGTGTCGGTGAGGAAACAGCCTACCACTTCAATATTAAGGAAACGAGAAAAAAGGGACACGATTTCAAAGATTATGTTTGTCCCGATACAATGGAATTTGAAAAGGACTACTTCAAAATGGGAAACCGTTACGGGAGAGTCCTTTTTCTTCGTGAGTACGCTTCCTATATCAAGGACAGTATGGTAGCCGAGCTTACCGACCTGAACCGCAACCTGATGATGTCAATTGACATTGTACCCGTTCCTACCGATGAAGCCGTGCGAGAAGCAGAGAGCAGACTGCTCGGTGTTGAGACGAACATAACCAACTGGCAGAGAAAGCAGAATCAAAACAACAATTTTTCCGCTACCGTTCCGTATGATATGGAACAGCAGAAAAAGGAAATGAAGGAGTTCCTTGATGACCTCACCACTCGTGATCAGCGAATGATGTTCGCTGTACTCACTATGATTCATACTGCGGACTCCAAAGAACAGCTTGATAACGACACCGAAGCTCTGCTTACTACGGCACGAAAGCATTTGTGCCAGTTTGCGGTTCTCAAGTATCAGCAGATGGACGGACTGAATACCGCTATGCCCTTTGGAACACGCAAGATTGACGCATTCAGAACCCTTACCACAGAAAGCCTTGCGGTATTTATCCCGTTCAGAGTTCAGGACATTTACCACGAAAACGGCATTTACTACGGTCAGAATGTTATTAGCAAAAATATGATTATCGCCGACCGCAGACAACTACTCAACGGTAATTCCTTTATTCTCGGCGTATCCGGCGGAGGTAAATCCTTTGCGGCTAAGGGAGAGATTGAAAACATCATTCTTTCCTCCAACGCAGATGTTATTATCATCGACCCTGAGCGAGAGTATTCTCAGCTTGTAAAAGCTCTCGGCGGTGAAATCATCAATATCTCTGCCACTTCTCCGAGCCATATCAATGCAATGGATATGAACAAGGAATACGGCGACGGTGCAAACCCGGTAATCCTGAAATCCGAGTTCATTATGTCCCTCTGTGAACAGCTTATCGGCGGCACAAACCTTGGAGCAAAGCAGAAGTCTATCATCGACCGTTGCACAGCGAGCGTTTACCGAGATTATCAGCAGAGAGGATATACCGGTACTGTACCGACCTTGCAGGATTTCCGTGCGGAACTTTTGAAACAGGATGAGCCGGAAGCAAAGGAAATCGCCCTTGCCATCGAGCTGTTTACACACGGCTCTTTGAATACCTTCGCAAAGCCGACCAATGTTGATACGGATAACCGACTTATCTGTTATGACATTCTTGACCTCGGCAAGCAGCTTATGCCTATCGGTATGCTTGTCGTCCTCGACTCTATCCTGAACCGTATTACGCAGAACCGTGCAAAGGGAAAGCAGACATTCATCTTCATTGATGAAATCTATCTCCTGTTCCAGCACGAATACTCTGCAAACTTCCTGTTTACCCTTTGGAAGCGTGTAAGAAAGTACGGTGCTTATGCAACCGGCATTACGCAGAATGTGGACGACCTGTTGCAGAGCCATACGGCAAGAACTATGCTTGCAAACAGCGAGTTTTTGATTATGCTCAATCAGGCGTCAACCGACAGGATTGAGCTTGCCAAGCTCCTTAACATTTCCGACCTTCAGCTTTCGTATATCACGAATGTTGACGCAGGACACGGACTGATTAAGGTCGGCAGTTCGCTTGTGCCGTTTGCAAATAAGTTCCCGAAAAATACGAAGCTGTATAAGCTGATGACAACCAAACCGGGCGAGGGTGCATAACCCTTGCCCTATTCTGTAAATGAGAAAGGAAACACCTATGAAAAACAAAATCTATATTGCCATAATCTGTGCTTTCAGCATTGTATTTGCCGTCAGTTCAGATTTTCTCATCAAGCACTATTACGACTCTGCAAAGCAGGCTGAGATGTACGACAATCTGATTGAGGTTGTGGAGACCGAGCCTGAAGAAACAAAAGAGCCGATGAACTACTCCGAGGAAAAGACCTTTATCCCGGAATATCAGGAGCTTTATCTGCAAAACAACGATATGGTCGGTTGGATTAAGGTTGAGGACACAAAAATCAATTATCCCGTTATGCAGTCAAAGGACAACCCGAACTTCTATCTGAAGCACGGATTTGATAAAGCATACACCGACTACGGCTGTCCTTATGTTCAGGAAAACTGCGATATGGAACTGCCAAGCGACAATATCATCATCTACGGTCATCATATGAACGACGGCACGATGTTCGCCAGTCTTATGAAATTCAAGGACAAGAACTTTTGGGAAAAGCACAAAACGGTGTCCTTTGATACGCTGACCGACAGACAGACCTATGAAGTAATTGCCGTGTTCAAAACCGTAGTATATACGGACAGTCCCGACAGCTTCAAATACTATCAGTTCGTCAATGCGGAAACTGACGAGGATTTCACAGCCTATGTTGAGAAGTGCAAGGAACTGTCGCTTTACGATACCGGAGTAACAGCCGAATACGGCGACAAGCTCCTGACCCTTTCCACCTGTGAGTATTCCCGGACAAACGGCAGACTCGTTGTAGTGGCAAAGCTCATTAACGAATAACGCAACAGGTGGTTCAGCCTGCATAGAAAGGAGGGATTGTATGGCTGATATTAAAACGAAAGACAATGCAAAAGGTACGATACGAACCATAGATAAGGCTGCCGTTGCAACCCAACGAATGAAGCAGGCGTATATCGCAACAAAAGAAAAGGCAGAGCGGTCGGTAAATGCCAACAGCAGCTCTGCCGAGGAATATGCTTCCGATAAGATGGAAAGCGGTATTGACGAGGTGGTTCACGATGGTGCTTATGCGTTTGACAAAGCGGGGCGAAAGGGACTTGAAATCACAAAAGATAATATCCGCACCGCAAAGGACGGTGTTCAGCGTTTCAAGCAACAGCGAGCCGAGCAGTCTTTGCGAAAACAGGCTTCGCATAACACAAACTCTGCGATTAAAACTGTCGATAATGCGGAAAAGACCATTAAGCAGTCGGCTACTTCCTCCGGAAAGAAAACCATAAAGTTCGCCGGAAAAGAAGCAACAAAGACCGCACAGAAATCGGTTAAGACGGCTGAACAGACTGCAAAGACGGCGATAAAGACAAGTCAGCAAGCGGCAAAAGCGGCACAGAAAACGGCGCAAGCCACGGTTAAGACTTCGCAGAAAGCGGCGCAGGCGGCTAAGGCAACCGCCAAAGCAACGGCAACTGCTGTAAAAGCAGCAGCCAAAGCTACCGTTGCCGCAGTAAAGGCGATTATAGCAGCAGTGAAAAGTCTTGTTGCTGCCATAGCAGCCGGAGGTTGGGTTGCTGTTGTTGTGATTATAGTCTTGTGTCTTGTGGGGTTAATTGCCGGTTCTGTTTACGGTATTTTCTTTTCGGGAGAAGATTCCGGTACGGGAATGTCAATGCAGACTGTTGTGCAAGAAATCAATCAAGAATACGATGACCGATTAGAACAAGAAAAGAACTCCGTAAGTTACGATGTTCTTGAAATGAGCGGTAGCAGAGCTGTATGGAAAGATGTTCTTGCAGTCTATTCCGTTAAAGTGAATACAAATGCCGATAATCCGATGGAGGTTGCCACGGTTGACGATACCAAGAAGCAACTGTTGTCGGATATTTTTTGGGAGATGAACAGTATTTCTTCCCGTACTGAAACGAAATCTCATACCGAAATCGAAGAAAGCGACGACGGACACGGAAATATCGTAGAGACGGAAACCACCGTAACCGAGACATTTCTGTATATCACGGTATCGCATAAGACCGCAGATGAAATGGCGACTGCCTATGGTTTTAATGAGGAGCAAAAAGATTATCTTGCCGAGCTTTTGAAAGATGAAAACAATCAGCTATGGTCGCAAGTCCTTTACGGTATCGGTTACAGTGATGACCAAATCGTATCTGTTGCCTTGTCGCAGGTCGGAAATGTCGGAGGTCAGCCTTACTGGTCTTGGTACGGATTTGACTCCCGTGTGGAATGGTGTGCTTGCTTTGTTTCTTGGTGTGCTAATGAGTGCGGATATATTGACGCCGGTATTATTCCGAAATATGCCGGTTGTGTGAACGGTGCTCAATGGTTCAAAGACCGAGGACAATGGGCAGACCGTAATTACGAGCCTACACCCGGAACAATCATTTTCTTTGACTGGGAGGGTGACGGAGAAACCGACCACACAGGCATTGTGCAAAAATGCGAGAACGGAATTGTTTATACCGTTGAGGGTAATTCCGGTGACACTTGCAGACAAAGACAATACGCAGTCGGTAGCAGCAGTATCTACGGATACGGTATCCCGGCGTATTAAAAAAGATGGCTGCTCATTTGAGTAGCCATCGAGTACATATTAACTTTCAAAATCATAATTTCCGAAATTGATGATGTTCAAGCCTTTCTTCTTTGCTCTTTCATAAGTCTTTGCAGCTCCGCCCCATCCGTGATTAACAAAGCATATAGCGTAGCTTGCGTTATCAACCATAAACTTATTCCTTGCAGGAATGGCGGCTTTGAAGTGATATTTTTCAAAATCATCGGGATATATTATCGAATCGAACAGTTCACTGTTATACACATTGAATGACAGATAAGGAATAACGAGATAATTGCTTATATGTGGATACTCTTTTTTTAATTCGTAAACGCAGCGACCGCATAATCGGTCAAATCCGCCTTGTCCGCCACTCAAAAACTCAGTTACACCTTTATCTATAAGTGAAACAATAGCTTCTTTTATCTGTTCGCTTGTTACCCCATAGCATTCATTATGCCCTATGAATACAGCCGTATTTTCTTTACTCATACTATACCATCCCCCGTGTTTAATACAGTATAGCATAAAAAAGTTAAAAAATCATCACTATTAGTTATTATTGCTTCCAAATGGTGTGTGTATGTTTGAACTAACGCAATCTATACTATTAGTGATAGAAACATACCAAGGGGGTGATGAGATGAAACTCGCTACAATCGGCAAGAACGTCAGAAAATATCGACTGATGAAAAAATTACGCCAAGAGGATTTAGCGGAGAAAGCAGGATTGACTACTAACTATATCGGTATGGTAGAAAGAGGCGAGAAAATCCCATCACTTGAAACATTTATAAAGATACTCAATGCATTGGGCGTATCTGCTGATATGGTTTTGAGTGAAGTTTTGGATACCGGATACACCGTTAAAAACTCAATATTGAATGAGAAACTTGAAAAACTCACTCCTGAAGATAGAGATAGAATTTATGAGGTGTTAGATACGCTCATAAAACAATCAAAGCAAATACTTCCGTAAATTACAAGGCTCGCCGTTATCGGCGGGCTTTTTCTTATTTCGTGTAAAAAATCTACTCAATCGACACAGATTGCGGGACTTCGACAATTACATTGTGTTATAACTATAACTACAAGTGATAGACAACAACTAATAATCACGGAGGATAATAAAAATGAAAGACATTTTAGAAAAAGTGGCTGAAAAAAACGGCATTACAAGAGATGAGATTGAAAGCGAAATCCAAAAAGCAATTAAGGAAGCAATGAAAAGCAGGCAGCCGAAAGCTCAACAATTTTGGAAAGAAGTTGCGCCCGACGGACAAACTCCATCGGCGGAAACCGTTATAGCTTTGATTGCAAAAAAAGTTAATGAGCGGATGTGTAGTTGAGGTGCTTATGCACCTCATTTTTTGTATTACTGATAGTTGGTTTTGAGAATGCTAAAAAGCACAAAAGTGCGAAATAGCAGTATTTATATTGAAAGTTTGAGCCGTTTATGCTATAATGTTCAATGAGTTATTCTATTCTTGTTTGAATTCTTGGAAAGGAAGTAAATAGATGGCGGTTACATATAAGAAACTGTGGCATATTCTGCTGGACAGGGATATGAAAAAGAAAGATTTACAGGAAACAGCAGAGCTTACAAAGTACACAATGCGAAAACTCGGCAATGACGAAGCAGTCACAACAGATACTCTTGCCAAGATATGCAGAGCTTTGAATTGTACTGTTGATGATATTATGGAAGTTCTACCCGAAGATAAAGAGTAAAGTCCGTTTTATAGGACAGTAGCTTTGATATAATGCAGAATGGATAGAAATAAGTAATAGTATTCGCTATTATGATACTATAAAAAAGAAAGGACATATTTCTATGGCTAACGGAAATAACGCCAATATCGGCTTTGAAAAACAAATATGGGACGCAGCGTGCGTGCTTTGGGGACATATCCCTGCGGCAGAATACAGAAAGGTTATCGTAGGTCTTATTTTCCTGCGTTACATATCAAGTGCGTTTGAAAAGCGTTATCAAGAGCTTGTTGCAGAAGGTGACGGCTTTGAAGATGATAGAGACGCCTATGTGGAGGATAATATTTTCTTTGTGCCGGAGGACGCTCGTTGGAGCAAAATAGCTTCATCTGCTCACACTCCTGAAATCGGTACGGTTATTGACGACGCTATGAGAGCCATTGAAAAAGAAAATACAACTCTTAAAAATGTATTGCCTAAGAATTACGCAAGCCCCGATTTGGACAAGCGTGTTTTGGGTGATGTTGTTGACCTGTTCACCAATATGGATATGGGCGATACAGAGGAAAGCAAAGACTTGCTCGGCAGAACTTATGAGTATTGTATTCAGCAGTTCGCCGCTTACGAAGGTGTTAAGGGCGGCGAGTTCTACACTCCTGCAAGTATTGTTAAAACAATCGTTGCTATCTTAAAACCGTTCAAGAACTGCCGTGTATATGACCCTTGCTGCGGTTCGGGCGGTATGTTCGTACAGAGTGCAAAGTTCATTCAGGCTCACAGCGGTAAGCGTGGCGAAATCGCCGTTTACGGTCAGGAGTCCAATGCCGACACTTGGAAAATGGCTAAAATGAATATGGCTATTCGTGGTATTGACGCAGATTTCGGTCCCTATCAGGCAGATACATTTTTCAATGACCTGCACAAGACCTTAAAAGCCGATTTTATTATGGCAAATCCGCCTTTCAATCTTTCTAACTGGGGACAGGAAAAGCTCAAAGACGATGTGCGTTGGAAGTACGGCACACCGCCTGCCGGCAATGCCAACTATGCTTGGATTCAGCATATGATACACCACCTTGCCCCTAACGGAAAAATCGGTCTTGTGCTTGCAAACGGTGCTTTGTCCTCTCAGTCAAGCGGCGAGGGCGACATCAGAAAGAATATTATTCAAGCCGACCTTGTAGAAGGAATTGTTGCTCTGCCGACGCAGCTCTTTTACAGCGTTACTATTCCTGTTACTCTTTGGTTCATCACGAAGAATAAAAAGCAAAAAGGTAAAACCCTGTTTATCGACGCTCGTAAAATGGGTTATATGGTTGACCGTAAGCACAGAGATTTTACCGATGAGGATATTCAAAAGCTGGCAGATACATTTACAGCATTCCAAGACGGAACGCTTGAAGATGTAAAAGGCTTCTGCGCAGTTGCCGATTTGCAGGAAATCGAAAAGCAGGACTTTATCCTTACTCCGGGCAGATATGTGGGTATTGAAGAAGTCGAGGACGACGGCGAACCATTTGAAGAAAAGATGACACGCCTTACTTCTGAGCTTTCGGAGATGTTTGCAAAGTCTCACGAACTGGAGGACGAAATCCGCAAGAAACTGGGGGTGATTGGGTATGAAGTGTAAGCTTTCTGATATTTGCAGTTTTCGCAAAGGAAAAGTAGAAGTAGAAAATCTAAATGCGAAAAACTATATATCGACCGAAAATATGTTGCCAAATAAGTGTGGAATTACTGAAGCAAAGGCAACAAGGAACGAGTGGTCTATTTTGACGCACGAACAAAGATACATTTGCAGAATTACCTAAACAGCAGAACCGATGATAACCCGGCACTTTTTGTATCGCTGAAAGCACCGCACGAAAGGCTGAAAATCGGCGGTATAGAAACAAGACTCAGAGAATTTGGAAAACAATTAGGATTGCACAAGGTACACCCGCACAAGTTTAGGCGTACCCTTGCAACTATGGCAATAGACAAAGGAATGCCCATTGAGCAACTGCAACAGCTCTTGGGACATAGAAAGATAGATACGACCTTGCAGTACGCAATGGTAAAACAAAGCAATGTAAAAATTGCTCATCGAAAATATATCGGATAGAGAGGATACGAATATGGCTGAATGGATTGAGTGTAAAATATCTGACATTGGTACGGTTGTTGGTGGGGCTACGCCCTCAACAAAGAAACCTGAGAATTATGAAAATGGAACTATTGCTTGGATAACACCGAAAGATTTATCTACATTCACCGGACGCTATATTCAGCGTGGCGAAAGGAATATTACAGAAGTAGGATTGAAAAGCTGTTCTACTCAGTTGCTGCCAAAGGATACTGTATTGTTTTCTTCAAGAGCGCCTATTGGATATGTGGCTATCGCCGCAAACGAGGTGTGTACCAATCAGGGATTTAAGAGTGTTGTCCCAAATGAAAATACCGACCCGCTTTTCTTGTATTATTTGCTTAAACACAACAAGGACAAAATCGAAGGTATGGGAAGCGGAACAACATTCAAAGAGGTATCAGGAAACACAATGAAAAATATTGTTGTTTCTGTTCCGACAGATAAGAAAGTGCAAAAGAGAATATCCTCTATGCTCGGTTCTATTGATGATAAAATCGAAGAAAATGAGAGAATAAACAATAATTTACTGGAGCAAGTGCTAACTTTATATCGCAATAGATTTGTCGATACCGTCAACGATGAACGCAGGATTTGCCGTGCTGACGAATACTTTGATATTTCTATTGGTAAAACACCGCCGAGGAAAGAGCCACAATGGTTTAGCACTAATCCTCAAGATGTTACTTGGGTGTCTATTTCAGATATGGGAACTTGCGGTCTTTATATTAGTAGTAGTTCTGAACAACTTACAAGAGAAGCAGTTGACCGTCATAATGTTAAAGTAGTACCTGATAACACGGTTTTACTTAGCTTCAAGCTCACTGTTGGCAGAATTGCAATTACAAATGGTGAGATGACCACCAATGAAGCGATTGCGCATTTCAAAACTGACAAGAAAGAAATAAATGAATATCTCTATTGTTATTTGAAATGCTTTAACTACCAAACTATGGGCAGTACCTCTTCAATCGCAACAGCCGTAAATTCAAAAATCATCAAAGGTATGCCATTTGTTGTGCCTACCGACAATGAATTGAAAGAGTTTCACGACTTAGCTGCACCAATGTTTGCAAATATTAAAGCTAATCAAATCGAAACCGACAATCTGGTAGCACTTAGAGATACTCTTTTACCTAAACTTATGTCCGGCGAGCTTGATGTTTTGGACATCGACCTTTAAGCCGCTAAATTATTGTTTATAAAGATAGGAGGGTCGGAAATGAATAGGTTTGATGATGAAGATAAGATAATATCTCAATTTCAGGAAGTCAACGACAATGAGGTTATGTTTGCTACTCAGTCAGAGACGATTGAAAGCGTTTATTTATCAATTCATACAAAAGCCTTATGGAGCAATTGGATAAATAGTTCCGGCAAGTCTGACCCGCCACCTGATTACTATTCGCCAAAAGACGAACTGATGATGGATGTTATGCGAGTTGACGACCACGCTTTCGTAGATAAAAAGGAAAAAATTCAAAATCCGACAAACGCCGGAGAAAGCAAGCTTTATAAAGAACTTAAAGAAAGCGGCATACAAGAAATCTTTCCTAATGCAGAACTTATAGTTAATGCCAAAACACTTTTGCCGTCAGAACAAGACCATAACTATTTGTTCTACAAGTCAAACTTTGAACGAATAGTTTCCGAACATATAAAAAAGCTTCCGCTTTATCAAAGCAACCACGTCGGTTACAAAACCGTTTTGTTCGTAATGGATGAGTCCTCTGCGTATCTTCAATGTGAAAGCAATAACCCGAATATGGATGAAGTACACGAAGGCGAAATGATAGCGGG
>ULQU01042819.1_pt1 | contig 10592 bp, 5 predicted proteins | sample 1954841 | NCBI WGS metagenome assembly ULQU01 (sample SAMEA4835664, study PRJEB28245) | human gut metagenome | biome: gut microbiome; material: fecal sample | place: Denmark | collected 2008
TGTAAGGAGATATACAAGATGCAATTTATAGCATAATCCTGAATTTGAAAACGGACTTATTCATGGGACTATAAAGTTTTATAGAGAATATTTGATTGATTTTCAGAATATAAAATAAAAGGTTCGACTCCCTGAGGGTGTACAAAAAAGGGAGTTTAAGACTCCCTTTTTTATTTGCCTTTTCTCATCATTTCATACTCATACAAAAAGGAAGCATTTTTAAGACATCCGTTTACAATATGTCTGTAAAAACTGCTCCACTATTCCAAAAGAGTATAGGAAAAAATTCTGTTTTTTATTTTTCGCATATATCAATCAGAAATAAAACAAACAAATTAAATAACAGATTAAAATTTATAAAAGCCAAAATCTGATTAATTGTAAGCAAACATATTTTATATCATTTTTTAGGGTAGAAAAGACAAAAATTATAAAACTAATTGGCAGTTCTTTTATTACTTTTGTAAGCAATTAGAAAATGATTACTACAGAATAACAATAAAAAGTAAGCAAACGCCAATGAAAGAGGGTATTTTTATCAAAGAAGACATTGCCAACGCAGAAAACGGGCAACAAACCGGCCTCTATTCTCCGGAAAATGAGCATGACGCTTGTGGGGTAGGAATGATTGTAAACATACATGGTAACAAATCGCATGAGCTTGTAGACGCAGCTCTGAAGGTACTGGAAAACATGAAACACCGTGGTGCCGAAGGAGCCGACAACAAGACCGGCGACGGTGCCGGAATCATGCTGCAGATTCCTCATGAGTTCATTTTGTTACAAGGAATTCCGGTTCCAGAAAAAGGTAAATACGGTACAGGATTGGTCTTCCTTCCGAAAGACGAGAAGGAACAGAGCCATATCCTCAGCATCATGATAGAAGAGATAGAACGTGAAGGTCTCTCACTGATGCATCTACGTACAGTCCCTGTAAATTCTTCCATACTGGGTAAGAGTGCGGCCGAAACAGAACCGGCCATCCGCCAGGTATTCATTACAGGAACTACCGATACGGAAAATCTGGAACGTACATTATACATTATACGTAAAAAGATAGAGAAACGTATCAACCATAAAGATTTCTACATCGTTTCGCTTTCAAGCAAGAACATTATCTATAAAGGTATGCTTTCGTCGGTACAGGTACGTGAATACTTCACCGACCTTACCCAGCCTTACTTCACCAGCGGACTGGCTATCGTACACTCACGTTTCAGTACGAACACCTTCCCTACCTGGAGTCTGGCACAGCCTTTCCGCCTGCTGGCACACAACGGCGAAATCAATACCATCCGCGGTAACCGTGCCTGGATGGATGCACGTGAAAGCGTACTGTCAACCCCAACACTGGGAAACACCAAAGACATCCGGCCCATTATCCAGCCGGGTATGAGTGACAGTGCTTCACTCGATAATGTTCTGGAATTCTTCGTCATGTCGGGATTGAGCCTTCCGCATGCCATGGCTATGCTGGTGCCCGAATCATTCAACGACAAGAATCCGATAAGTGAAGACCTGAAGGCATTCTATGAATACCATTCTATCCTGATAGAACCGTGGGACGGACCGGCTGCCTTGTTGTTTAGCGACGGCCGTTATGCGGGAGGTATGCTCGACCGTAACGGATTGCGTCCGGCACGCTATCTTATCACACGTAATGATATGATGGTGGTAGCCAGTGAAGCCGGAGTCATCAACTTCGAGCCTGAAAGCATTAAGGAAAAGGGACGCCTGCAGCCGGGAAAGATCCTGCTGATCGATACGCAGGAAGGACGTATCTACTATGACGGGGAACTGAAAGAGCAGCTTGCCACAGCCCGTCCGTACCGCCAATGGCTGTCGACCAACCGTATTGAGCTGAATACACTGAAAAGCGGACGTAAGGTTCCTAATACCGTATCCGATTTCGAACGCAAGCTCCGTGCCTTCGGATTTACACGTGAAGACATTGAACGGACATTGACACCGATGTGTACCAATGGAGCAGAACCTACAGCTTCAATGGGTAACGATACTCCGCTGGCTGTACTCTCAGACCAGCCCCAGCTTCTGTTCAACTACTTCCGCCAGCAATTCGCCCAGGTAACCAATCCGGCCATTGACCCGATACGTGAGGAACTGGTCATGTCACTCACCGAATACATCGGTGCGGTAGGTACCAACATCCTGATTCCGAGCGAAAAGCACTGTAAGATGGTACGTCTGCCCTATCCTATCCTGACCAACGGCGAACTGGATATCTTGTGTAACATCCGTTATAAAGGATTCAATACCGTAAAACTTCCTACCCTGTTTGAGGTGAAACGCGGAAAAGCGGGACTTCAGGAAGCCTTGACCGACCTTTGCCAGAAGGCGGAACAGTCGGTAAACGACGGTGTAAACTATATCATCCTTTCCGATAGAGGTATCGACAAGGATCATGCGGCCATCCCGTCACTGCTGGCGGTAAGTGCCGTACACCATCACCTCATATCTGTACAGAAACGTGTACAGACCGCTCTGGTAGTGGAAAGCGGTGAAATACGTGAAGTGATGCATGCCGCCCTGCTGCTGGGATATGGTGCCAGCGCCATCAACCCGTACATGGTATTTGCCATCCTGGACGATCTGGTAAAGAAAGGCGATGTACAGATGAACTACGAAACGGCCGAAAAGAATTATATCAAGGCTGTATGCAAGGGTCTGTATAAGATAATGAGTAAAATGGGTATCAGTACGATCCGTTCATACCGCGGCGCCAAAATCTTTGAGGCTGTCGGCCTGAGCGAAGAACTGCTGAAAGCATATTTCGGCACCCCGACTTCCACCATCGGAGGTATCCGTCTGGAAGAAATTGCCAAAGACTATATCAAGTTCCATGATCTGGGCTTCGATCCGGAAGAAATGGACGACCTGTTGCCGAACATCGGACAGTTCTCTTACCGCAAAGACGGTGAGAAACATGCATGGAACCCGGAAACCATCAGCAAGCTGCAGTTGGCTACACGGCTCGGCAACTATGCGAAATTCAAGGAGTTCAGCCGTTCGGTCGATGAAAAGGAAAGTCCGATATTCCTGCGTGACTTCTTCGGATTCAAACGGAACCCGATTTCAATAGACCAGGTAGAACCGGTAGAGAGCATCGTAAAACATTTCGTGACCGGTGCAATGTCATTTGGTGCCATCAGCAAGGAAGCGCATGAAGCGCTGGCACTGGCGATGAACAAACTGGGCACACGCAGCAACACCGGTGAAGGCGGTGAAGACTCTGAACGTTTCCACGAGACATTCGACGGAATCTCACTGTGCAGCAAGACCAAGCAGATTGCATCAGGACGTTTCGGCGTAACGACCGAATACCTGGTGAACGCAGAAGAGCTCCAGATCAAGGTGGCACAGGGTGCGAAGCCGGGTGAAGGAGGTCAGCTGCCGGGCTTCAAGGTAAACCAGATCATCGCAAAGACACGTCACTCCATTCCGGGTATCTCACTGATTTCACCTCCGCCTCATCACGATATCTATTCAATCGAAGACCTGGCACAGCTCATCTTCGACCTGAAAAACGTGAACCCGAAGGCAATGATCAGCGTGAAGCTGGTAGCCGAGAGCGGTATCGGAACCATCGCTGCCGGTGTAGCCAAGGCCAAAGCCGACCTGATTGTGATTTCAGGAGCCGAAGGCGGTACAGGTGCATCACCCGCATCGTCCATGCGATATGCCGGAATCTCTCCTGAAATAGGTCTGAGCGAAACACAGCAGACACTGGTTCTGAACGGACTGCGCGGACAGGTACGCCTGCAGACCGACGGACAGTTGAAGACCGGACGTGACATCATCAGTATGGCTCTGCTGGGTGCCGAAGAATTCGGATTCGGAACTACCGTACTTATCGTATTGGGTTGCGTCATGATGCGTAAATGCCATGCCAATACCTGCCCGGTGGGTGTAGCTACACAGGATCCGAAACTGCGTGAACATTTCCGCGGCCACTATCAATATGTAGTCAACTACTTCCGCTTCCTGGCACAGGAAGTACGTGAATACCTGGCTGACATGGGATTCACCCGTCTGGAAGACATTGTAGGCCGTACAGACCTGATTGAAATCAAGAAGGCTCCGTTCGGAACCAAAGCTTCCCTGCTTGACTTCGAACGCATCCTGCATAAGGTTGACAACGGTTCGGCTCTGCATAATGTAACCAAACAGCACCACGATATCGAATTCGTAAAGGACGTAAGCATCATTGAGGCTGCCAAAGAAGCTTTGGAAAACAAGAAGGAGGTTTCACTGGAATACGCCATTTCGAATACCGACCGTTCGGTAGGTGCAATGCTTTCGGGTGCCGTAGCTGCCCGTTACGGACACGAAGGTCTGCCCGACCAAAGCATCAACGTGAAGTTCAAGGGTTCTGCCGGACAAAGCTTCGGAGCATTCCTGACACACGGAATCAGCTTCAAGCTGGAAGGTGAGGCAAACGACTACCTGGGCAAGGGTCTGAGCGGCGGACATATCTCCGTACAGCCACCTGTACGCAGTAACTTCGATGCCGAAAAGAACACCATTGTAGGTAACACACTGCTTTACGGAGCCACCGGAGGTGAAGTCTACATCAACGGCCGTGCCGGTGAACGTTTTGCCGTACGTAACTCGGGAGCCATCGCCGTAGTGGAAGGTGTAGGCGACCACTGCTGTGAATACATGACCGGAGGCCGCGTCGTAGTACTGGGAGAAACCGGACGAAACTTTGCCGCAGGTATGAGTGGCGGTGTAGCTTATGTATGGGACAAGAACCATAACTTCGACTACTTCTGTAACATGGAAATGGTAGAGCTTTCACTGCTCGAAGATTCTACGGCCCGCAAAGAGCTGCATGAACTGATACGCCAACACTACCTGTATACAGGTTCACAGCTGGCACGTACCATGCTCGACAACTGGGGACGTTACGTAGATGAATTCATCCAGGTAACTCCTATCGAATACAAGAAAGTTCTGGCAGAAGAACAGATGCGCAAGCTGCAACAGAAGATCGCAGAAGTTCAGAGAGATTATTAACCGAATCATCAACCTAGAAAAATTAGACTATATATATGGGAAATCCAAAAGCATTCTTAACTGTACCTCGCCAGGAAGCAGGATACCGTCCGGTACACGACCGTATAGCCGATTTCGGCGAAGTGGAACAGACTCTGAATACCAGCGACCGCAAATTGCAGGCTTCGCGTTGTATGGACTGCGGTGTCCCGTTCTGCCACTGGGCATGTCCGATATCTAACCGTCCGCCAGAATTCCAGGACGCCGTATACAAAGGACATTGGAAAGAAGCTTATGAAATATTGACCATGACCAACGACTTTCCGGAGTTTACCGGCCGTATCTGTCCGGCTCTCTGCGAAAAGAGTTGTGTCCTGAAACTCACCATCGACTCACCGGTAACCATCCGCGAGAACGAGGCAGCCATTATCGAAGCCGCTTTCCGTGAAGGTTTCGTCATTCCTAAGGAATACCACCGCAACGGAAAGAAGGTTGCAGTGATCGGTTCCGGACCGGCCGGACTGGCTGCAGCGAACCAGCTCAACCACAAAGGATATGCGGTTACCGTATTTGAGAAGGACGAATACATAGGCGGACTGTTACGTTTCGGTATTCCGAACTTCAAGCTGAACAAAAGTATCATAGACCGCCGTCTGAAACTGATGGAAGAGGAAGGCATCGTATTCAAGCCAAGCACACCGGTCGACTACAACAAGTTGCCGGAAGGTTTCGACGCATACTGCATCTGTACAGGTACCCCACAGGCCCGCGACCTTCAGATTCCGGGCCGGGAACTGCAGGGAATCCATTTCGCAATGGAAATGCTGGCCCAGCAGAACCGGGTACTGGCAGGACAGACCTTCTCGAAGGACGAACGTATCACTGCCAAGGGAAAGCACGTGCTCGTTATCGGTGGAGGTGATACCGGAAGCGACTGTATAGGAACAAGTAACCGCCAGGGTGCCGCAAGTGTAACCCAAATTGAAATCATGCCGAAACCGCCCGTAGGCTATAATCCGGCAACACCGTGGCCGCAATGGCCCCTCGTATTGAAGACCAGTTCCAGCCACGAAGAAGGATGTATCCGGCGCTGGAGCCTCAATTCGAACAAGTTCATCGGAAAGAACGGTCATGTGTGCGGTGTGGAAGTGGAAGAAGTGGAATGGATTCCGGCAGCAGAAGGCAGCCGCCCTACCATGAAACCTACAGGAAAAAAGGAAATATTGAAGGCCGACCTGGTACTGCTGGCCATGGGATTCCTGAAACAGCAGCTTCCCGAATTCCCCAAGAACGTATTCGTGGCTGGGGATGCGGCAACCGGTGCCAGCCTGGTAGTGAAATGTATAGCCGGCGGACGTAAGGCTGCGGCAGACATCGACAACTATCTGAAATCGTTATAAGTTATAAAGAACAACCAAGCCGATGCTCATTGGAGCATCGGCTTACAAATACAAAATACTTATGTGTGGAATAGCAGCTATATTCAATATAAAAGAGCAGAAGCCCGAATTACGTAACAAGGCTCTTGCAATGGCCAAGAAGATCCGTCACCGCGGACCGGACTGGAGCGGTATCTATTGTGGAAAATCGGCTATCCTCGCCCACGAACGTCTGTCTATCGTAGACCCGGAAAGCGGCGGACAGCCTTTGTATTCGCCCGACAGGAAACAGATTCTGGCCGTAAACGGTGAAATCTACAACCACCGTGACATCCGTAAACAATATAAAGATAAATACGAGTTCCAGACCGGAAGCGACTGTGAAGTGATACTTGCCCTTTACCGTGACAAAGGAATCAATTTTCTGGAAGACCTGAACGGTATCTTCGCCTTCGCACTTTATGACGAGGAAAAGGATGAGTTCCTTATCGCGCGCGACCCTATCGGTGTCATTCCTCTGTATATAGGGTATGACAAGGACGGAAAAGTATATTGTGCCAGTGAACTGAAAGCCCTCGAAGGTTTCTGCGACAGCTACGAACCATTCCTTCCGGGACATTACTACTCAAGCAAGGAAGGCAAGATGACCCGCTGGTATACCCGCGACTGGTTTGAATATGATGCCGTAAAAGACAACCCTGCATCGGTACAGGAACTGCACGATGCCCTGGAAGCTGCGGTAAAACGCCAGCTGATGAGTGATGTCCCCTACGGGGTACTGCTTTCTGGCGGTCTGGACAGCTCCGTAATTTCGGCTATCGCAAAGAAATACGCCGCCCGCCGTATCGAATCGGACGGGAAGAAGGACGCATGGTGGCCTCAGCTCCATTCTTTCGCCATCGGACTGAAAGGTGCTCCCGACCTGGTGAAGGCGCGTGAAGTGGCCCAACACATCGGAACCATCCATCATGAAATAAACTATACTATCCAGGAAGGCCTGGATGCCGTACGCGACGTGATCTATTACATCGAGACCTACGATGTCACTACCGTACGTGCCTCTACCCCGATGTACCTGCTGGCCCGTGTCATCAAAAGCATGGGTATCAAGATGGTATTGAGCGGTGAAGGTGCCGATGAAGTGTTCGGCGGATACCTATACTTCCATAAGGCTCCGAATGCCAGAGCATTCCATGAAGAAACGGTACGGAAACTGTCGAAACTGTATCTGTACGACTGTCTGCGCGCCAACAAATCACTGGCTGCATGGGGCGTGGAAGGACGTGTGCCGTTCCTCGACAAGGAATTCCTTGACGTGGCCATGCGCCTGAATCCGGAAGCCAAGATGTGTCCGGGAAAGACCATCGAAAAGAAAATCGTACGTGAAGCGTTTGCCGACCTGCTGCCTGCAAGTGTGGCATGGCGCCAGAAGGAACAGTTCAGTGACGGTGTAGGATACAGCTGGATCGATACACTGAAAGAAATCACGTCACAGCAGGTATCGGATGAAGATATGGCTCACGCCGCCGAACGCTTCCCGATCAATACACCGCGTAACAAGGAAGAATATTACTATCGTACAATCTTCGAGGAATACTTCCCCAGTGAAAGTGCAGCCAAAAGTGTACCGAGCGTACCGAGCGTAGCCTGCTCTACCGCCGAAGCACTGGCATGGGACGAATCGTTCAAGAACATGAACGAACCGAGCGGACGTGCCGTTGCAGGAGTCCACGAAGAGGCATACCAAAAATAAAAGCGACCTTTATGAAGATTCATTTCACTAAAATGCATGGTGCGGGCAATGACTATATCTATGTCTATACGCCCGATAATCCGATCGAATCGCCGGCCCAGACATCCGTTGAATGGAGCAAGTTCCACTTCGGCATCGGGTCCGACGGACTGATCCTGATCGGAAAGTCGGACAAGGCCGATTTTTCCATGCGTATATTCAACAATGACGGTTCGGAAGCCATGATGTGCGGAAACGGTATCCGTTGTGTAGGAAAGTTTGTATACGACCATCATCTGACCGACAAGGAGACAGTCACCATCGATACGCTTTCAGGAATCAAGATTCTGGAACTGCACGTCAAAGACGGGAAAGTGGAATCGGCTACCGTCGACATGGGTGAACCTATCCTGGAAAACAAAAAACAGCTTGCCACACAGACCGGAGGTATGATAGCCGGTGAAGTGGAAGCCGACGGTGTCAAATATACCGGCACTTATGTATGCATGGGAAACCCGCATTTTGTTATCTTTGTACCCGATGTGATGCAAATCCCACTCACAGAGATCGGTCCGAAACTGGAACACCACCCGCTGTTTCCCGAGCGTTGCAACATCGAGTTCGCACAGATATGTACAGACGGCAGTATACGCATGAGAGTATGGGAACGCGGCTCGGGCATTACCATGGCCTGCGGTACCGGCGCATGCGCAACGGCTGTAGCTGCCGCCTTGAACCGGAAGGCTGGACGCAGCAGTGACATCAGAATGGACGGAGGTGTACTCCATATAGACTGGAAGGACAACAACCACATTTTCATGACCGGACCGGCTACAACCGTTTTTGAAGGAGAGATAGAGTTATAATCCCACTCCCCCTTCAAACCTGAAAGACAAAGGACAATAAAGACATAAACATATAAACAGCAAACAAACAATAATATATGGCATTAGTTAACGAACATTTCCTGAAATTACCGGGAAGTTATCTGTTCTCGGATATCGCACAAAAAGTAAAAGCTTTTCAAGTAACCCATCCCAACAAACGACTGATCCGTCTCGGTATCGGTGATGTGACCCAGCCGCTTCCAGCCGCTTCCATCGAAGCCATGCATAAAGCTGTAGACGAGCTTTCAAAGGCAGAGACATTCCATGGATACGGTCCTGAACAGGGATACGATTTCCTGATTGAGGCAATCATCAAGCACGACTATGCTGCACGAGGCATCACATTGAGCCCATCGGAAGTATTCGTCAGTGACGGTGCAAAGAGCGATACCGGAAACATAGGTGAAATACTGCGCCATGACAACAGCATCGGGGTAACCGACCCGGTCTATCCGGTATATGTAGACAGCAATGTGATGTGCGGACGCTCGGGCGATCTGCAGGCAGACGGCAAATGGAGCAATGTCACTTACCTGCCATGTACAGCCGAAAACAACTTCATCCCTGCCATACCGGACAAACGCATAGATATCCTTTATCTTTGCTACCCGAACAACCCTACAGGTACGACACTGACCAAATCGGAACTGAAGAAATGGGTAGACTATGCACTGGCCAATGATACCATCATCTTCTTCGACGCCGCATACGAAGCCTATATCCGTGAAGACGATGTACCTCATTCCATCTATGAGATAAAAGGTGCCAAACGTTGTGCCATCGAATTCCGCAGTTTCTCCAAGACAGCCGGTTTTACCGGTGTACGTTGCGGCTATACCGTTGTACCGAAAGAAGTGACAGCCGCTACACTGACAGGCGAACGGGTGCCTCTGAACAAATTGTGGAACCGCAGACAATGCACGAAGTTCAACGGTACCAGCTATATCACCCAGAGGGGAGCAGAAGCCATCTATACTCCCGAAGGACAGGCACAGGTGAAGGCTACCATCGACTACTACATGGAAAATGCACGCATTATGCGTGAAGGCCTTACCGAATCGGGCCTGAAGGTTTACGGCGGTGTAAACGCTCCTTATATCTGGCTGAAAACTCCCGATAACCTGAGCTCATGGAAATTCTTCGACCAGCTGCTTTACGAAGCAAATATCGTAAGTACGCCGGGAGTAGGATTCGGCCCCAGCGGCGAAGGATATCTGCGCCTTACCGCTTTCGGTAAACGTGAGGACTGTATCGAAGCGATGAAACGGATCCGTGCCTGGCTTTAAGCCACGACGGATATAATACAACTATATCTGATGTTACATAAGCCGGGGGAAAACCTCCGGCTTTATTGTTTTGACGGATCCCTCTAAGCCCCGTATATAGTTAAATTGTATAAACAAAAATACCTTATTACCCATTTTATTTTGTCGGCTAAGCAGAAATCTACAGATTTGTAATAAGGTAAATGAATAAATTACCCGATAAAAATCACATTGAAAGGAATTATGAAAATATTGGGAAATATCATCTGGCTGGTTTTCGGAGGACTTGAAGCGGCTATCGGATACTTTACAG
>ULQU01038308.1_pt1 | contig 10534 bp, 10 predicted proteins | sample 1954841 | NCBI WGS metagenome assembly ULQU01 (sample SAMEA4835664, study PRJEB28245) | human gut metagenome | biome: gut microbiome; material: fecal sample | place: Denmark | collected 2008
TAATTTGTATCTTTATGCGAGAGGGTGAAATTCCAGTCTTTACGGAGAGATAACAAACGAAGGGGAGGCAATTGCCTCCTTTCGTTTGTTATCTACTCCTTCCACGGTTTGGTGGAGAATATGGTCTTGTTAACTCTCGCTCCTTTATGTCCTGTTTCTTAGATATAAGCCTATCGTGTAGAGACTGTGGCTTTTCTCCATACCGTTGTTTCCAATTCTTAAGGCTGTCCTGATAATCCCCATAAGCTGTCTCTGCCTTATGAAATGCCTTGTAGAAGGCTTCCACATTCGGATACCCGTATTCCTTTACGATATGAGATAAGCGGACTTTCATTCGGGAAATACGTTCCTCCAATCCGGCTATCTCCGTTGAAAGCTCGGAACGCCTTTTTGCTTTGAAGATACCTTTGCTGTCGGACAGTTCAATTTCAAGGTCACTTCGCTGTTTCTCGAGTGCAAAAATTGCTTTATTCTGTTCCTGCAGCTTTTGATAAATCTCGCATAAGTGCTTGTAAGAAACTGCTTCCGTTGATGGCTGCGGTCTTGGCGGTATGGCAGGAGTTGAAGCAACGGTTGTCGAAACAGCGGTTGTTTCTTTTGCTTTTGTTGTTGTGGCGGCGGTTGTAACGCTGACGGTGGCAGGAAGCGTGCTTTCCTCATATATTGTACCGCTTGTTGCGGCGGCTGAGGAGGAAAAGCCGGGTTCACTCCGGTTGCCGTCAACATAAGCTACTCCCTCGGCTGAGCAGGCTGTGACGGAAAGAATGACCGACACGGCAAGAATTATCGCCGCTTTTTCATTTGTTGATCTTTTCATTTTACCCTCTTGTTTTATCTGCGTATTATGAGATATTGTACTTGTATTTTAACACAAGGGCTTCGATTAGTCAACGGTATGTGTTACAAAAATCAACGGTTTGAAATCCGATATATGCTACACTTTAGATAAATGAACTGTTTATTTTATGTTTTCAGATTGTTTATATTCATTACGGAGGCTCAGATGGTTAAATTCGGAGAAAGAGTAAAGCAGTTAAGACTAAGTGCAGGCATGACGCAGGAACAGCTGGCTGAAAGGATATGGGTGACAAAAGCGGCAATAAGCAATTATGAATTGTCGGAACGTAACCCTTCTCCCGAAACGATAATCAAAATAGCCGGAGTATTCGGTGTTACGACAGACTATCTGTTAGGGCTTGAGGATAAGAGAAGCCGTACACTTGATATAAGCGGACTTTGCGAGGAGGATATACGCTTTTTGCAGTCTGCGGCGGCTCTGCTGAAAAAGAAAAACGCAGTGAAAAAATCCGCAGCAGAACATTGACAGCCGCTGTATTACGATGTATAATAGCTATATTGTACATTAAACAGATAGAAACGGTAGACTTAAAGGAGCGACTTATGGCAATAAGCATAACCGAAGCAGCGGAGCTTAAAAGGGCGATACTTGACAATTTCGGCGTAACGCTGCATTTTCACGATGGCTGCGGAGGACAGTATTTCACGCTGGATGAGAGAAACGATGAGATAAAGCGGTTTATTGAGAGCTACTTCGATAAAAAGGGAATGACCGTTACATTTATAGCAAGGGGAACACAGTTCTCTGTAGGAGGTAACAATGCTTGACCGGTTTTCAAGAACACAGCTCGTTTTCGGTAAAGAGGCAATGGATAGGCTGAAAGGCTCCCGTGTTGCGGTATTCGGCGTAGGCGGAGTAGGCGGTTATACCGTTGAGGCGCTTGCACGCTCGGGAGTGGGAGCGATTGATATTATAGACGATGATAAGGTGTGTCTTACCAATATAAATCGTCAGATAATAGCTACAACAAAGACGGTTGGTAAGTACAAGGTCGATGTCGCAAAGGAGCGAATCGAGGAAATAAACCCCGACTGCAAGGTGACAGCCTTCAGAACCTTCTATATGCCCGAAACGGCGGACCGGTTTGACTTTACTCAGTATGACTATGTAGTTGACGCAATAGATACGGTTACGGGAAAAATAGCACTTATTGAAAATGCAAAGAAGGCAGGAACGCCGATTATAAGTTCTATGGGAGCGGGAAACAAGGTCGATCCTACGGCATTTGAGGTTGCGGATATATATAAGACCTCTGTGTGTCCTCTTGCAAGGGTAATGCGCTATGAGCTTAAACGCAGGGGGATAAAGAAGCTCAAGGTGGTATACTCAAAGGAGAAGCCGATACCGCCCATTGCCGATGAAGATCCGAACGGTGAAAACGGTTGTCTTTCTAAGGCGGATAAGGTGCCGGGAAAAAGACAGGTGCCGGGAAGTACCGCCTTTGTACCGTCTGTGGCAGGACTTATTATCGCTGGGGAAGTTATAAAGGATATAATAGGGTATAAAGCGGCGGACGAAATCAGATAATATGCGGATGAAGTATCTTTCGGAAGAGTATGAAGATACTTCATTTTTCTTGACTATGTTATAACTCAGTGATAGAATAAACGGTGAAATAAATCTCTCGATTGCATTATCAGCACGGAGGTGTTTGCTTGCTTTTGATATATCTGGCAATGGTTGATTCCGACGAGGAAAAAGACCTTGTCGAAAAGCTGTACAACACCTATAAAAACACTCTGTTCAATATTTGCTTTGCGATAGTACGCAACCGGACGGATGCCGAAGATGCGGTTCACGATACTTTTATACGCATTATAGATAATCTGTGTAAAATCAAAGATGTCGATTCTCCTCAGACTAAAGCGTTCTGCATAGTGATAGCAAGAAATGTGGCGGTGGATATACTCAGAAAAAGCAAGAAAAGCGTTTTTGTTACGGAGGAGGAACTTGATTTTTATGAATCAGACATAAAAAACGAGGAAACTGCTCTTTCAAATATAGGTGTAGAGCGGCTGAAACAGGCTTTAAGACGGTTGCCGAAGGAATACTATGATGTACTTATGCTGAATGTGAAATTCGGATGCTCCCTTTCCGAAATGTCGGGCATTCTGGGTATAAGCTATCAGGCGGTAAGATATAAGCTGAGAAAAGCGAGAAGTATATTGCTGAAAGAAACGGAGGTTAAAAATGAACAACATTGAAATCGCACTGGAGGAAACCATGTATGAAATGATTTTCTCCGATATTCCAAAAACAAATTATAAGATTCGTCGTTCGTTTGACCGGAGAATGAAGAAGATGATACGCAGTTATTTAGCAGACAATACTCTTGATAAAAGTGTTCATAAGTCGAAAAAGCGTTGGCGATATATCATAATTATTGCCGTGACCCTTGTTCTTACAATCACAGCGGCGGCGGTGGTCTGCTATAATAATATCGCTCTTGAAAAGCATGATACATTTTCCCTGTTACATATTGAGGACACTGAAAAAGCACCGGAAAATATAGAACAGGAATATGTAATCACGGCCGGCATTGACGGATATATGAGAAATACGTTTTATAACAATGACGGATGTATAGTAGAAGAATATAAAGACGGCGACAGTCAAATCATATTTTCTCAGATGACATTCAGCCATTTCAACGGCACACGGATCAACACCGAAACGGCCGAAGGCGCTATTACGGCTGTTGATGTCAACGGGATAACGGCATTGTATTTCGAAAACGGCAAGGAAAATATGCTGGTGTGGAATAATGACGAGTATGTTTTTTCTTTTCAAACTAATAAACTCGGCAAAGATGAACTAATAGCGTTATCGGAGAGCGTAAAACCAAAGCAATGATACGTCAGAATGCACAAAACAGCGTTTGGAATTTGTGCATTTGTACAAAATAAGCTGAAGTGATAAAAAAGCAGTACGCAGTACCTCTTTCATACGTTTTATTAATAGGGACTGAAATTAAGCCCTGATAAAACAACGGAGGTATTTATACTATGAAGAAAAGAGTACTCGCATTTTTACTGGCAACGGTGTTTGTTCTTACGCTTGTTATGAGCGTATCGGCGGAGGGGGTACAGTGTGACCTGTCCGGCACCAAAAACTGTACGCTTACGGTCAAAGGCACTACTGCGCATTGTCACAGCTCGCTTACCGATTCAAGCGGCACTATCAAAAGTGTGAAAGTAGAACAATCGCTTGAGAAGTTTGCTTTCCTGTGGTTCTGGAACACAGAGGGCGGACCTTGGACAAGAACGGTAAACTCGGGCGTAGCGCAATTCGATAATTACAAGGTCGTATCGAGCGGTACATATCGTGTGAAATCTGTATTCACCGTTACTACCAAGGATGGCAAGTCCGAAACGATTACTATGTACAGCAATGAAGTAAAAGTTGCATAAAAGCACCCTCTTTACCGGTCAAGCGGTAAAGAGGGTTTTTCTGTGCCGTTTTTCTTGACCTTGTGGGGAAATTGTGATATATTATCACTGTAAATGCAGATAATAAGGCGAAGGAGTGTTGCTAAAAATGGGCGGAAATCAGACGGAATATGATATAGCGATAATCGGAACGGGGCCTGCGGGCATTTCGGCGGCTATCAACGCAAGAATACGCAACAAGAGCTTTATACTTTTCGGAAATGCCGACCTCAGCGCAAAGGTCGAACGCTCACATATAATATCGAATTATCCTGCTCTGCCCGAAATAAGCGGCAGTGAGCTGAATAGGAGATTCGCCGCTCACCTTGAGCAGATGGATATAGAGATAACCTGCGAGCGTATTACCGGAGTGTATAATATCGGCAGGTATTTTATGCTCCTTGCAGGGCAGAAGGAATATAAGGCTGATGCTGTCATTCTGGCGACGGGCGCACAGACCGTAAACGAAATAAAGGGAGAGCGTGAGCTTCTCGGCAAGGGCGTAAGCTATTGCGCCACCTGTGACGGAAATTTCTATAAAGGGAAAACGATAGCCGTTATCAGCGACAACAAGGAGAGCGAAGAAGAAGTGGATTTTCTGGCGGAGCTTGCAGAGAAGGTTTATTTCTGTCCGTCATATAAGACGGATTATTCGAGAGAGAATGTTAGCAGATTACCCGGATTTGTCAAAAGCGTAAACGGAGAGCGTCACGCAGACGGGATAACGCTTTCGGACGGCAGTATAATTGCCGTTGACGGAGTGTTCTTTCTGAAGCAGACGGTTTCGGCGGATGTACTGCTTGACGGGCTTGAGATGAATAACGGCAGTGTTGCGGTAAATCGTGATATGTCAACAAGCGTAAAAGGGTGCTTTGCCTGCGGAGATTGCACAGGCAGACCGTATCAGATAGCTAAGGCTGTCGGAGAGGGGAATGTTGCACTTCACAGTGCGGTGGCGTATCTGGCGGAAAACAAGGGTAAAAAAGAATAATAAAAACAGCAGCAACGGTACGGTGATTAGTAGCGTTGCTGCTGTTTGTAGAAAAAGTCTTTTGTTTAATGTGCTTCTGTTATATCGTTCAGCCTTGACTATGATAGCAGGCTACCGATAGTTCTGTTTGTCGGACAGCACTTCTCGGGTTCGCTATTCGAGTGGGTGCACTTGTCAATATGAAAGAGGGAAGAATCAAAGTAATTAGGAAAACAACTTCTAAGCAATTACAATCCCCACCTTAGTTGGCTCGGCTTGACCGAGCAACAGAAGCTCACCCTTTTAAATGTTAGAGGGTAACAGCGTAATGATGGTGCTAAGGGAAAACAATCCCCACCGTCACGGCTCGGAATAGTTTCAGAATTGTAAAGGCAGGACTATCTGAATACTGTACAGCAAGCCAAATAATTATATCAGCCGTGCCACCTCCCCTTTTTCGAGGGCGGGCATGGATGCCCGAAGTTGAACGCCCAAAGGCTTTAAGCACGGATGCTTACAAGTGGTCGCAAAAAGTCGGTGCAGGACGCACCGACCGCAAACGACCACGATTGCACGGACGCAAAGCCAACAAAGCGTTCATTTAAAGGCAAGGATATAGTGCAAGGCGAAGGGATAGTGCGGTTTTGGAAGGGTTGATATGGGCGAGGGCTGGTGTGACAATCCCTCCGGTAGTCGCCCGAATTTTTTCGGGCGACAGCACCTCACCTTTGACAAGGGAGGCAAGGGTGTTGGCGATTTTCGAGGGATAGTGTGGTTTTTTAAAGGTTAATGTCAGTGCAGTTGTACTGATAAGGTCACGAAAATATTAACTCCTTGTCGGTACGGAAAATGATTTCAGCGGTGTTGGCGATATATTTCACAGTACAATTTAATGATAAATCGGATTATATAAACTGAAAGCAGCAACGGTACGGTGATTAGTAGCGTTGCTGCTGTTTGTTATTACTGCTGTGCTTCAAGGTTTGCTTTCAGCTTGTCGGAATATTCACGGATGACCTTGCGGTCCGACTCGTTTACAATCTTATAAGTCGTCCTTGAATAGAAATGGCTGTCGGTATCCCATATAACAGGAACGATGCCAAGTTCGGTCAGCTTTCCGAGTACAATCGACAGGCACTCGGAGGAATCGGTGTGAGTTGCGTCCTTTGCCATATTGCTTGCGGTATAGGTCGATGTCGTTTCTCCCATAAATACGGGGATGTCATTATCCAGAAAAGCCTTTTTCAGCTCGGCACACTGGCTGTCGATATATTTAAGCCATTCCTCGCCGCCTATTTTATTCGCCCAGTACATAGAGTTGTCGACATAGTGGACAGACACCATAAGCCTGTCGTTTACCATATCCTCAGGCATTTGAAATCTCGAAGAAGTCGTTTTATCTATGTTTGTCCAGTAGCCCGAAACGATAAGCACACGCTGTGCGTTATATCCGCCTGTGCCTCTTACTGCATCGACAAATGCCTGATTGAGCGTGTTGGTCATCTTGTAAGCATTGGTTTCGGACTGTTCCTTGAGATTACCGCTTGAATCAAACTGATTGCCGCCGAGATATTCATTATAGCCCTCGAAAACGAGTGTGTAGGGATAATCCGCAAAATACTCGGCTATCTGCGTCCACAGATGAGTGAATATTTCCTTGCACTTGTCAAGGTCGTTTCTTCTTATGATAAATTCATCGAAGTGGTGGATATTTATAACGGAATATACGCCTGCCTTTTCGCAGTAATCAACAATCTCCTTAACTCTTTTAAGGTATTCCTTGTTTATCGTATATGTATTGTCATTTTCCATCATATTGCCCCAGAACACAGGAATACGAACTGTGTTGAAGCCTTCCGCCTTCATACCGTCTATTATTTCCTGCGTGGTAACATTCGCTCCCCAGCAGGTTTCATAGTCCTGCGGTTCGTTTCCGCCGACAACGGGAATCCATTCATACGTTATCTTTTCACAATCGGTCGCTTCGTATGCTTCCATTGTGTTGCCAAGACTTATTCCGAGCCCCATTTTTTCAGCCATTTCAGTTGCTGTGATTATCTCATAGCGTGATGAAGTATCACTGCTTTCGTTATCCGAAATACCGCTCCGAGCGTCCGACACCGGCTGACTTTCCGTTCCCGATGTGACATTTCCGGCGCAGCCTGTCAGCAAAAGCGCCGTTACCGTAAGTATTGCCGTTAATCTCTTCTTCATAAGAATACCTCTTTAGCAAAAAGAGCCGTTACATAAATCTATGCAACGGCTCCCGAGTGTTTATGGTTTATTTTGCGTAATCTATAGCTCTGCTTTCTCTTATCAGATGTACCTTTATCTGACCGGGATATTCCATCTCGTTCTCGATACGCTGAGAAATTTCTCTTGCAAGAACTATCATCTTATCATCGTCAACCTGTTCGGGCTTTATCATGATTCTTACTTCACGGCCTGCCTGAATAGCAAATGACTTTTCAACACCGTTGTAAGAGCTGCATATCTCTTCGAGCTTCTGCAGACGCTTGATGTAGTTTTCGTAGTTTTCGCTTCTTGCGGCGGGACGTGCGGCACTTATTGCGTCGGCTGCCTGTACAAGAGCGGCAATAACAGAGTGTATCTCAACATCGCCGTGGTGAGCCTCGATAGCGTGGATAACTTCGGGGCTTTCCTTATACTTACGGCAGACATCGACACCTATCTGAACGTGTGAGCCTTCAATCTCGTGGTTAAGAGCCTTGCCTATATCGTGCAGAAGACCTGCTCTTCTTGCAAGAGTTGCGTCAACGCCAAGCTCGCTTGCCATAATGCCTGCAAGGTGAGCGACCTCTATTGAGTGGTTAAGTACGTTCTGACGGTAAGAGGTACGGTAGTAAAGGCGGCCGATAAGCCTTACAAGCTCGTGGTGCAGGCCGTTGACGTTGGTTTCCATAACGGCACGCTCGCCCTCCTGCTTGATTTTAAGCTCGACCTCACGTCTTGCCTTTTCTACTGTTTCTTCAATTCTCGTGGGATGGATACGTCCGTCCTGAATGAGTTTTTCAAGCGCTATTCTTGCTATCTCACGTCTTACATGGTCATGGCAGGAAAGCGTTATAGCCTCGGGGGTATCGTCAATGATAAGGTCAACACCTGTGAGCTGTTCAAGCGCACGGATGTTTCTGCCCTCACGGCCGATTATTCTGCCCTTCATTTCGTCATTGGGCAGAGGAACTACGGATACTGCTACCTCCGATACGGTATCGGCGGCAAGTCTTGAAATAGCAAGGGAAATATACTGTCTTGCCTTTTCGTCGCATTCGTCCTTAAGACGCTGTTCGTAAGCTGTAATTTTGACTGCCTTTTCGTGCGAAAGCTCGCTGTCAAGCATACTCAGCAGGTGTTCCTTCGCCTGATCTAAAGTAAAGCCGGATATTTTTTCGAGAATATCCATCTGGCTTTTCTTGATGGATTCGGCTTCAGCCAGCTTTTCTTCAGCCTTTTTGTTCTTGTTCTGGAGCTGTTCTTCAAGACGTTCGATCTTATCGTTCTTCTTGTCGAGGTTCTCCTCTTTCTGCTGAAGTCTTCTTTCAGAGCGTGTTACCTCTGCTCTGCGTTCCTTAAGTTCTCTTTCTGTTTCGCTTTTGAGTTTCTGAATTTCTTTTTCGTTGTTTTCTTTGAGTTTAAAGATCTCGTCTTTAGCCTCAACCAGTGCGGTCTTCTTTGTTGCCTGAGCTTTTTCGTTAGCCTCGGATACTATCCTGCTTGCTTCCTTCTCGGCAGATTCTATCTGCGCTTCTGCCGTCTTTTTTCTATGCTCGATACCCATTTTGTACATAACAAAACCGAATATCGCCGCTCCGACTACGAATGCCGCCGCACAGAGTGTAACTGCAAGCCACACTTCCATGGGTTAGCGTTCCTCCTTTTCTGAATTGCCGTGTCACGCCGCCGCAAAACTGCATAAGCGCCTGCACGGCTGATTTTACATTTCAACATTTAATTGTATATATGTAAAATAAGCGGATCGTCCTGTCTTTTGTTGGTGAAAATTTGCAAGACAGCTGACTTTCCTGAGTTATAATAGATATTTACTCGATATTAATTTTACGGCATTTTCAACAAATTGTCAAGGGCTTTTTATAAAAAAACACTAAATTATTTTGGAAAATAGTGAAAATCTATTGACAACATTTTACCGCTATGATATAATAATCAAACTGTGAAATCGCTATTACCGTTATGCAGTGCGGTTTTACAACACATTTTAATAAGCCGATGTGATGGAATTGGCAGACGTGACGGACTCAAAATCCGTTGGTAGCAATACCGTGCGGGTTCGACCCCCGCCATCGGCACCAAAAAGTGTAACCCCACTCAATGAGTGGGGTTACACTTTTTATGTGTTGGTGGGTGGGAGAACCCGCAACTTGCGGGTCGTGCAAGGATGCACGATAGTGCTTGCCCCAAGTTTCGCAAGGATGCGAAACCAACAGAGCAAGCACAATTCGACAACCCTGCCCAGCCACAGTTTTCCCCGCTCAACAAGCGGGGTATTATTTTTGGTGCGGCGGGTGCGAGAACACGCAACTTGCGGGTAAGGCACGGATGCCTTATAAAATGAACGCCCAAAGTTTCGCAAGGATGCGAAACCAACAGAGCAAGCACAATTCGACAACCCCGCTACACTTTCGCCCGCTCAACAAGCGGGGTATTATTTTTTGGTGCTGGGGGTGCGAGAACCCGCAACTTGCGGGTAAGGCACGGATGCCTTATAAAATGAATGCCCAAAGTTTTAAGCATGGATGCTTAAAGTCAGCCGCACTTAGTTGCCACACGATGTGGCAACCCAAACGGCTGACGAGGCACGATGCGAAACCAACAGAGCGTTCATAAACGTGCAAAGGATGCACGATGGCTGTCGCACAGAGTCGGCGCAAGGACGCGCCGACCCCAACGACCGCAAACGCAAGGATGCGTGATAGTGCTTGCCCAGAGTTTCGCACGATGCGAAACCAACAGAGCAAGCACGATTCGACAACCCCGCCCCACTTCCACTACCACAAACAGGCATAGCCCTGCTTTTTGGTGCGGCGGGTACGAGAACACGCAACTTGCGGGTAAGGCACGGATGCCTTATAAAATGAACACCCAAAGTTTTAAGCAAGGATGCATAAAGACAGCCACACAGAGCCGTTGCACGATGCAACGGCACAAATGGCTGTCATTGCACAGATGCAACGGCACAAATGGCTGCCATTGCACAGATGCAACGGCACAAATGGCTGTCGATGCACAGATGTGGCA
>ULQU01009514.1_pt1 | contig 10464 bp, 9 predicted proteins | sample 1954841 | NCBI WGS metagenome assembly ULQU01 (sample SAMEA4835664, study PRJEB28245) | human gut metagenome | biome: gut microbiome; material: fecal sample | place: Denmark | collected 2008
AATTTCGCCGGTCGAGGTGATTTTGCTCAGCGGTGTACGCAGATAGAAAATGAGAATAGAGATGAGAGCTTTATAATTCACTGCTAGTTGGAAACTGATGGTGCTGAACCCTGACAAGACTGCGTTTCACCTGGCAGAATGCAGGTAAGGGGACAATGTGGTGTTGATAACTTGGGGTAAGGAGAGCTCCGGTTCCGTATAACCTAATAATCTGGCATGTGTTGTCATAGAAAGATTCGTTGATATTCACAGGCATCTGAGCGGATTTACCAGTATTGTAATTAAAAAATAATCATTGACAATATGAACTGAAACATTGCTTCCAGCATGATGTGGTGCAGATAATAGACTGGGACAGTGAACTGGTCTTGACGAATGATTATTACCGGGCGGCGAGAGCGTGGCGGGAAGAATTCACATCGTCCGAAGCAGAACGAGAGTACTTTACGCGCTCCAGTGAAGAAGATGCGAGAGAGTATGCATACAACAATGTGTGGCCGTACGTGAGGTAGCATATGCAAAAGACCGCAGCCCATTGGCGCTTGATCAGAGCCAATAGGCTGCGGTCTTGTCCAGATACTGCTTCCGTTCCTTCCAGTCCGGCATCAGCATCGTGAGAAAGGCATAAAATTGCCTGGAGTGGTTGGGGTGAACCAGATGGCAAAGCTCGTGCATGACGACATATTCAATGCAGTGCCTTGGTGCTTCGAGGAGACGCTTGTTCAGCGTGATGATTCCCTTCTTCGCCAGGCAGGAGCCCCAGCGGGTTTCCATGTCCCGGATTCTCAGAGAAGGCTTCTGCACGCTGTATTTTTGAAACGACGGATACAGCGTATCCATCACGTCGCCAAATACCATTTTGCACTGCTGGCCCAGAAATCTGTTGACGACGCGCCGCTTCCTTTCGATATCGTGGAGATCCCGAACACCTAGATGGATGTAGACGCCGTCCGCTGAAATGGAATCCTTTGCGGCCTGTGTGACCTGCAGGCGCAGACCTCGACCCAGAATGTTGAATGCCTCGCCACTGACGTACTGCTTCGGCTGAGGCCTGTATTGCGCCATCTCATGGAAGTGGTCAAGGGCCTTTTGAATATACGGGGCCTTGCTGACAACAAAGGCGTCGATTTCCCCGCAGGGGACGCCCGGATCTGCTGAAACCCACACGCTGCCATCCTTCCGCACCCGCAGATTGAGGTTTTTGACCTGCTTTCTTTCAAGACTGTATAGGATTTCGCGCCCATCGGCGGTTATGGTTCGTTGGCAGGTGATGTCCATCGCTCAGAACCTCCGCAGGGCAACAGTCTTGACATTGTCGATGATCTTGTCGATGAGATCGAACGAGAGCTTCAGACCATGCTCCTTTTCGTATTTGTAGAACAGATCGTCGATGTCCTGTGAAATGCGGTCGTGGATGGTCTTGTTGTTCGTCCAGTCCACCTGACTGTGGGAGGCGACGATTTTTGTGATCTCCTCGGAAACCTCTGCAACGAAATCGGGTGTAATCCGTTCGTCCTCCACCTCGTCAAAGAGTGCGGTCAGCACACCGAAAAAGGCCTGTGCGTGAACATTATTCTTGATGCGCTCCGGATAGCTGACGGTGCTCTTGCCGGCGTAGTAATCCTCCATGATGGTGCGCATCTTGGCAAGATACTCGGCTTCGGAAATGACCTTTTCCTTGTAGAGCGCAAGGGCGTCCCTGATCCGCTTGGAGAAGCTGTCATAATAGGCGGGATTCTCGTCGCGCTTCTCGCTGATGCTTCGGGTCATCCGGCTGGCTATCGCATCAGCTTTTGACCGCAGCGAGCCCAGCTCCTCAAGCTCCTTTTCAAAGTCGTCCTTGTTCAGAATGTCGATGGGGCTTGTGATCTTCTTCAGCCCGGCGACAGACAGGTGCGTATCGAGCAGATTCTGCATCAGCGGTTCATACTCTGCGTTGTCGATGGCGTCGCAGTACTGGAGCTTGACGCTGCGGCGAACCTTTGAAAAGAAGATGAACGTGTCCTGATACTTCTGCCGTTCCTCCTTGCTCAGCGCGTTGTATGCCTGCTCTGCATTCAGCACCAAATGCAGCGCCCGGCCGAAGGCACAGAGCAGAGTATAGAAATCCTGACGCATCTTGTCATCGGCGAGGAACACCTCGACGGCTTCCGCATCGCTGATGCTGCCCACCGGGGCAAAGAGCTCTACCAGCTGCGTATAGGCGCTGCGGAGATTCCCGATGGCAGACATCACATCGACCACGACGCCCTTCAGATCGCCGCCGTCGAAGTTCTCCAGACCAGCGCCACTGTACATGTCCATGGCGGTGTCGAGCTTTTCAATCAGGCCGCGGTAATCGACTATCAGGCCGTAGTCCTTGCCCTCGTGCAGGCGGTTTGTCCTCGCGATGGCCTGCAAAAGACCGTGCTCCTTGAGCTCCTTGTCGATGTAGAGCACCTGACACAGCGGCGCGTCAAAGCCGGTGAGCAATTTGCTGCACACGATCAGGATGTCGATTTCACCATCGCAGAACCTGTTCTTGATGGCTTCCTCGTAGCGGTCGGCATCCCCGTACTGCTGCATCATCTTGTTCCAGAAGGAGACGACTAGATCGTCCGCACCCTCGTCGACGTCATCGACGCCTTCGCGCATGTCGGGCGGCGAGATAACGACGGCGCAGTTCAGGTCGCCGAACTGCTCAAAGCACTCCAGATAGCGGATCGCGTCGCGCTTGTAGTTGGTGGCGAGCATGGCCTTGAAGCCGGTATCCTTGTAGCCCTCAATGAAGTGCTCGCTGATGTCCAGCGCGATGCGCTTGATGCGCGCGTCGGTGGAGGTTAGGCGACGAATGCTGCTCCACTTCCTGCGCAGATCCTCCCGCTGCGCCTCCGTCAGGCGGCGGGTGGTTTGCTTAAACCAGAGGTCGATATTTTCTTCGTCCACCTTTTGCTCGACAAAGCGCCCCTCATAGATCAGGGGGACAATCGCGCCATCCTCCACGCCGTCCCGGATGGTGTACTTGTGAATCAGCCTGCCGAACCGGGCCATGGTGTTCTTTTCGCTTTTCATCAGCGGCGTGCCGGTGAAGCCGATGTAGCAGGCGTTGGGGAATACGCTGCGCATCCGGGTCGCCATGAGGCCGTAGTTGGAGCGGTGGCTTTCGTCCACGAGCACGAAGATGTCGCGGGAGGGGTTTTTGACCTCCTGCCGCTCGACGGTGTTGAACTTGTTGATGATACTGGTGATGACGTCCGCCCGGGCGCTGTTTACCAGCTCCACCAGATGGCGTCCGCTCGTCGCGCGGGCGGGAGTCAGCCGGGTATGGGCGAAGGTGGCGGCAATCTGCGCGTCCAGCTCCTTGCGGTCCGTGACGATGACCACGCGGGGATGGCAGTCCTTCAGCTCCATCAGGATATACTTCGCCAGCATGACCATGGTCAGGCTCTTGCCGCTGCCCTGCGTATGCCAGATGACGCCGCTCTGGCGGTTGCCGTGCTCGTCGTTTTCGGCGATGGTCTTCATGATTTCCCGGACGGCGAAGAACTGCTGATAGCGGCAGACCTTCTTCACGTTGGCGTCGAAGAGAATGAAATAGCGAATCAGCTCGAACACGCGCTCGCGGCTGAACAGGGAGACGATATTTCTGTCCTGTTCGGTGGGCATGCGATCCGGGATGAGCGCGTCAAGCTTGGCCTGCAGCCAGCCGGTGTCCTGCTCCTTCCAGACGCTCCAGAACTTTTTGGGCGTGCCGGCTGTCGCGTATTTGACGGCGTTCTTGTTGGTCGCCATGACGAGCTGCGCGAATTTGAAGAGCTGCGGGATATACGCCGCCTGCTGGTTGCGGATCATCTGCCCGACGGCCTCTTCCACGGGAATATGCGGAGCCTTGCACTCGATGACGGCAAAGGGAATGCCATTGATGAACAGCACGATGTCCGGGCGGGCGTTGTGCTGCCTGTCCTGGCTGTCCACGGCGAACTCCTCCGTGACGTGGAACACGTTGTTCTGCGGGTTGTCCCAGTCGATATAGCGGAGATTGAAGCTGAGCATTTTTCCCTCGCCGACGGTCTCTGGGTAGCTTTTGCCCAGCAGCAGCGCGTCGTAAATCTTTTCGCTGGTGCGCACGAGGCCATCGGTCAGCGGTTCGTCGAGGTCCTCCATGGCGCGCTCGATGTTGGCGGCGGAGAACTCGTTCTCCGCGCCCGCATAGGCATAGCGGTTGAGCCTGCGGAGCTGGCCGCGCAGGATGTCCCGGAGCAGCACATGATACCGGCTGCCGCGCTGCTTGTCGCAATCCGCCGGGGAAATGTAGGTGTAGCCCATGGCCTCAAACAGCGCAAGGGCGGGGCGCTGGCTTGCGTTGATTTCCAGATAGGCGTCTTTGTCCATGAAGAGGCCTCCTTTTGCAGAGGGGGTATATGCAGGAATAGCGGGGCAGGGAGCTGCCTCGCTTTCCCGAATGGTTACTTTTCTTTTCGTACACCCTTGAACGGCATACCGTCCTGCTTGACATCCATGAAGCGGCCGGTATTGGTGTCTCTCTTGACCCACTGCTCTGTCTTGGGATTGTAGGTTTGAGAGCGTTCCCGCACCATTCCGTTACGATGTCCATCGCCCTTAGGGGGATTCGTTGCCATAGCTTTCACCTCCTTTCACAGCATTCCAGGCATTGCGCTCTTCATCATCTCTGAAATCACAGCAGAAGCGATTTCCTTTACCACATCCAGTGTCATGGGAAGCGCCTTGTTTTTGATCAGGCCTTTTGTCTTGTTCCAGATGGTATCCTCACGAATTTTATCAAGAAAGTCATGGCCTTCCCATGTCAACGAGCCGACACCAAAGCCAACAATATGATTGCTTGCAAAGAGCGCTTTGTAGTTGGTGATAAGCCCGGCTTCTTTCAGTATCTTACAGTGATAGGCAACTTGTTCCATTGTGTATTCTGGAATTTTAAGGTTATGCAATGCCGTATCTACATACTGTTCTTCAATAGCAAAGAGAATTTTTCTGCACAACTCCATATCTCTTTTCATGCCTTTACCCTCACAATCCCCGTCAGCAGAAGCTGCATCAGGGCTTTTTTCTGTCTTTTCATTTCCTCCAGCTTACGCTGATGAAGGGTGATAAGGTCGCTTAGTTTGTCCAAATATCGGGCAATTGCTGTTTGTTCAGCCTTTGACGGATACACAAAACCGAGAGTAAGAAACTCCTCGTAGCTTATACTGCGCCCATCACGGATGCCATAGGTTACTGTTTCTAATCGCTGGATAAACGACTTAGAGGTAAACACATATTTCCAATACTCTGAGTCGTGCTTTTCAGGCTCAGAAAAGCCAAAAACCGTGTAAGCAGGTGAGGTTATGCCTTCTATTGCAGAATGAGCGAACCCACCTTGAAAAGAACGAAGGTGTATCACAAACTGCCCCGGCAATACTCTTTTATAGCCGGCTTCATTTTTCTTGTCGTGGAATATATTGATGCCGTTTTCATCTCTGCGAATCATTCCACGGTCTTGTGTTGCTGACAAAACAGGAAGTTCTGGATAACCTTTATCCGCAGTTGATACAAACAGTTCTTTTGCCTTACGCTGTTCCCAATTGCCCGTAAAGCCGGGGAACCTCGTTTCCGGAACCTTTTGCCCCTTCCGCGGGAACATCTTTTCCAGACAGCCCTTTTTGAACCTTTTCAGTTCCTCGATTTTGCGCTCTTGCAGTTCGATTGCCTTGTCCTGCGTGGAGAGGATTTCGGCAATCTTCTTCTGTTCGTCAAGCGGCGGAAGGACAATTCTGCTTTTCATGAAGCGGTCTTGTCCGAGGGTTCTGTTTCGGCCTGCTCCGCCGGGAGAAGCAGCTTCAAGAATGTCCGTTCCGCGCTTGGTGAGCAGGTAGGAAATGAGATAATCAATGTCAATGCTTCCATTGATCGGACGATACATGGGAAAACGATGGGAACCAATCATGCCCGCTTCTGCCTGTGTAGTCTTTCCGACGGCTTGTTCCCAGGCAAAAACGATGTTCAGAATAAAGCAGTCAGGTTCAATCCAAAACACGGATTTATTGCCCAAGGAGTCCCCTGTAACGGGTTCCTTATAGAATAATCCCTTTCCGTGAGAGCGTATTCCAATTTGTGTATACATCTCATTGGCTTGTACTTCGACTGGGTGTTCCACGCGCTCAAGACATTCAGCTATCGTGCGGACTGACCAGCTCTCAGGTAAGATGCCGGACTTTGTTTTCTTATACCCCTCCGGCACAATCCCCTGTCGGATTTGGTCAATTCTATCTCTTACTTCGGGTGTCATGCGTTCACCTCATTCAGGCTCATTTGCCGTTGATGCGCTTCTTCTGCTCACTCTCAATCTGCCTGATGCTCTTTTTCGGCGTCGGCAGGTCTTCCGGCATGGTGCCGCCCAGCTCGGCGATGGTCTGTCTGACCTTCCTGCCGACCTCGTAGTGGGTTTGATTGGCCTTTTCCTTGCCTCGAATATTCTCGCGGCGCAGCTTTTCGTCTGTCTGCGTAGCGCGGAACAGGTTAGCAGCCAGCTCGGTGCTGCCCATGTGATCAAGAATCTGTTCGTTTTCCTTGAGACCTTTACGAGCGTGGATTTCTTTTGCGCCGAGGCCTCCGTACAGTCCTTGATAGCCGTAATTCTGGAAAATGGCGAAATCATAGGACTTGATAACGCCAGCCTTTTGCGCCGCTTCGGCCAGGGACTTGTTGTGCGCTTTCATTTCTTTGCGGATGGCAAGCCGCTTCTGATCCTCGGACAGCTCATCGTAGTGGTCGATCAACTCCTGCTGGCGCGTCTTTACGGCGAAGTAGGTCTGTCCAACTGCAATGACCTCCTTGCGCGGGTCGCCATTCATAACGATCAGGTAGCAGGCATAGCGGGAGAGAATGTAGTCATCAATCAGCTTAACACCACCGTTCGGCATGGGCGATGTTTTGTTGACCTCAACAAAACATTCATCCACAGCTATGCCGCTGTTTTCGCAGGCTGTTTGAGCTTTTTCAATGAGTTTCTGGAAATTCCGCCATTCCGTATATTCAAGTATGGATTGTAGCTCCCTTGCATACCAGAATTCATTGCCATACTCATTGACGTGCTTGATGCTTTCAAAGGTTTCTTCGCTGTAACGCGCAATCTCGTTGTTCATAGCCCCAGCTCCTTCATATACTTCGCCATCTGCGCCTGCACCTGCGAAAGCTCCGCCTCAATGCTGGCGATATTTCGCTTCACCTCGTCGATGTCCACCAGCTCCTCCTCCTCAAAGGTGTCCACATACCGGGGTATGTTCAGGTTGTAGTCGTTCTCACGGATCTCAGCGCGGGAGGCGCGGTAGCTGTACTTGTCCACCTTGGCCTCGCGCGCCTCGTAGGTGCTGACGATGCGGGCAATATCGCTGTCCCGCAGGAGATTCTGGTTCTTGCCCTTTTCGTAATTGCCCTCGCCGGAGGCGTCGATGAACAAGACGTCGTCGCGGGTGCGGCCCTTTTTGAACACCAGAATGCAGGCGGGGATACCCGTGCCGTAGAACAGGTTCGCGGGCAGGCCGATGACCGCGTCCAGCAGGTTCATTTCAATCAGCTGCTTGCGAATCTTGCCCTCGCTGGCACCGCGAAAGAGCACGCCGTGGGGCAGAACGACGGCCATGCGCCCGTTCTCCGCATCCAGACTGTTAAGCATGTGGAGCACGAAGGCATAGTCGCCCTTGGAGGAAGGCGGAACGCCCCAGTCAAACCGATGATGCTCGTCCAGAGAGGCGGTCATTTTCTCCGGCTTCTTTCCTTTTTCATCCGGACCGGCCTTCGAGAGGAAGCCGCTGTCCCATTTGTCCAGGCTGAACGGAGGGTTGGCGACCACCACCTGGAACTTCATGAGCTTGTCGTCCTCGAGGTTCTGCGGATTGGAGAGCGTGTCGCCCTGCCAAATGCGGGCGTCATCCACGCCGTGGAGGAACATGTTCATCGTGCAGAGCGCCCAGGTCTGGGCGTTCAGCTCCTGACCATAGACGGCAACCTTGCCGCTGGGCACCTTTTTGTAAGCTTTGAGCAGCAGGCCGCCGCTTCCGCAGGTGGGGTCGTAGATGCGGTCGTTTTCCTGCGGCTTGACGAGCGAGGCCACCAGCTCGGAAACCTGACTCGGCGTGAAGAACTCACCGCCTTTTTTGCCTGCGTCGGAGGCAAAGTTGGCGATCATGTACTCATAAGCGTCGCCGATGATGTCTGCGGAGCCGAGCTGACCGGGACGAAGATCGAGGTCGTGGAAGTCTTCCAGCAGATTGCGGAGTGTCGCGTTCTTTTCCTTGACGTCGCCGAAGTCAACCTGGGAGTTGAAGTCGATGGCGCGGAACACGTTGCGCAGCTTTCCGCTGTTATGATCCTCGATGTGGGAAAGGGCGACGTTGATCTTCTGGCCGATCTCTGTATCCGTGCGGTTTTCGTACAGATAATCGAAGGTGGATTCCCTGTCGAGGGAGAACCGCTCCCGGCTCATGGCGCGCTCGACGCGCCGTTCGTCACCGTCGTACTGCTCCATGTACAGGGCGCGTCTTTCGAGGGTGACGTCGCTCAGGTATTTCACGAACAGCATGGAAAGGATGTAGTCCTTGTAGCGGGAACTGTCGATTTTTCCCCGGAAGCTGTCGCAGGCCTTCCAGAGAACGCGTTCGATATCGTTGCGGGTCGTCATGGTGCATACCTCATTTCATGGTCGAATGTACATTGCGGATCAGCAGATCGTAGTAGCGCTCCTTCTCTGCCGACAACTGGCGAAGCAGCGCCGTCTCCTTTTTCGCCAGCAGATATAGTTCGGCGATTTTCTGCTGCTGGAGGATGGACAGCGGGGGAATTTCAAATTCGGAAAAGAATCTGGCGTTGATGGCGCCCAGCATGTTGCTGCTGGTGTTTTCATAAATGGCTTTCCTGATCTTCGGCGTGTTGATCAGCCAGACCAGATATCCGGGCAGGAGCCTGCTTCGATCAACACGGATGATGACGAAGTTTGATGAAACGACCATGCCGGCGGATGCTTCGTCGATGAGAACAGCGGTGTACGGCGAGGTCAGGCGGATGATGACGTCGCCGATCTGTGTCAGGTACTCCGGTGATAACTGCTCCGCAGCGTCAAAACCATCCAGCTGTTCCATGTCGATGTATCCGTTTGGGTGGATGGCGCGAAAGTTCAGTAGGGGATACCGCATCTTGACGGGGGCGCCTTTGCACGCCTGTTTTCTGGATAAAACCAGCCCGCTTCGGACGGTTGCCAGTTCGCCTAACTTCATGGGTTCACCTCGATTTGTCATGAGCGATAAATAACAGGTATGGACCTTTAAAATTCTTTTCGCTGATGACAGTATAACATGAAATCCCCATTTCGTCAACAAGAAATTTGTCACGATGAAAAAATGACATAGAACGACGTCCTATCAATCCATCGGATTCGTTTCTGGCTCAGATTTACATCGGTTCAATTTATTAAACCGGATCGAGCGGTTAGTATTCCCCGACCGATCCGGTTTGAAATCTTTACGCAATCATCCCAAAGAACCTCAGCGCATCTTCAATCGCCTTTTCCTTATCTGTCGGGCAGATCAGCATCTTTGCGCTCTCGGACTTTGCTTTGTTGTAGCATTCGCGCTCGATAATCCCATGCTTTCTTTTCACCTGCGCGATGTACAGCGGCGTGACGTTCAGGCCGGTCTGTTCCTTCACGCGCGCCTGAATCTCGCCATAGGTCGCCTTGCTTTCGGCCTTGGTGACGGCGAGCTCGTCTGCGTCGATGCCGACCTTGACGATATCATCCGGATTTTGTTGGACCAATGACATAACAGTTTCCACCCCGCTCGTCCAGCAGAACATATCGACGCTCTGCACCTTCTGCACCCTGTACCCCTTCTCCACAAACAGCGCCGCATCGCGCGCCTGCGTCGCGACGTTGCAGCTCACATACACCACGCGCTTCGGGGCGGCTTGCGCAATCGCGTCAATGACGGCGGGTTCAACGCCCTTGCGCGGCGGGTCAATCACAATCACGTCCGGGCGCAAGCCCTCCGCCACCAGCTTCGGCAGCAGCGCTTCCGCCGCGCCGCAGCGGAAATTCACGTTCCCGATGCCGTTGCGGACGGCGTTCTCCTTCGCGTTTTCAATCGCCTGCGGAACAATCTCGATGCCCAGCGCTTCCCGGCAGTGGCGCGCCATCATCAGCGTAATCGTGCCCGCGCCGCAATACACGTCGCATAGGCGCTCGTCGCCCGTCAGCTCGGCAAAATCCAGCGCCGTCTGGTACAGCACTTCCGTCTGCGCCGGATTAACTTGAAAGAACGCCGCCGGGCTGATTTCAAAGCGCAATCCGCACAGTTCGTCCGTCAGCGTGTCACAGCCGTAGAGGGTGTGGAAGTGCCGACCCATGATGACATTCGTGCGCTCGCGGTTTTCATTCAGAATGACGCTGACCGCGCCCGCCGCCTTCAGGGATGCAAC
>ULQU01033170.1_pt1 | contig 10463 bp, 9 predicted proteins | sample 1954841 | NCBI WGS metagenome assembly ULQU01 (sample SAMEA4835664, study PRJEB28245) | human gut metagenome | biome: gut microbiome; material: fecal sample | place: Denmark | collected 2008
ATACAGATTGTTAAAAACACAACAATATTATATGAGCCGATAGGAGCTGTAATAGATAATGGACTTACAGCAAATCATCTCAACCTTAACGACGACAAAGATTTATATCTATTCAATAACTTCGTAGCTAAAAAAGCCGCATACAGTCGCACGATGAAGGAAGGTACAAAATGGGCTACGCTTTGTCTACCGTTTGATGTCTCACTCGATGGTCAGAACTTCCGCGCCTTCCATCTGCTTTCGACTACAGAAGATGGCGTAGAACTCAAGGAAATGGAGAAAGTAATCCAGGCTGGTACGCCTGCTGTCATCATGATGAAAGAGGCGGAGACCAAGCTCCTGTTCTCTATAGACAATTCGTCAATAAAAAGTAATATTTCACCTGCGACTACTGAGGACGACAACTACAAGTTTGTGGGTATCTATCAACAAAAGGAGTTCAACAAGGATACGGATGGCAACTGCTTCATCGTGAAGGGCAACATGCTGATGAATCCTGCTAAACTGCTGGAGAACGAAAAGACCACAAAAGTGGCCTGCAAGCCTTTCCGTGCTTACTTTGTTTACAATTCTGAAACTGTAGGCGCCAAAACGCTGAACATCAGTATCAGCGACAAGACGACAGCCATCGATCATCTCGATGCTATAGGCGATGGGAAGGCGGAATACTACGACCTGCAGGGCCGTCGCCTCAATGAGCCTCAGAAGGGCATTAACATTGTGAAACGTGGTGGAAAAACCATGAAAGTAGTCATCAAATAAAGAATGAGAATTATGAAAAAGAAAAAATATATCAAGCCGGAAACAAATAGCGTGGCTATCCAAGCACAGACGTTTTTTGCAACATCTCTCACAAAATTTGAGATCAAGCAAGCAGCTGAACTATATTACGAAGAGAATATAGAGGAATATTGCGAAAAGGACGGAAGTATATGGGCCGACTAAGATGATGGAATAGTGATCGACTCAACGTCAAGGGTCTATGTGCCACAATGATAAGTGGCGTATAGACCCTTGTTTTTTGCCGTTTCACTTAAGGGAATCACCCAGGGAAATATATTGGCCTACGAAGGCACGGACGTGGGCGGCGTAGGCGACGGGATGGTCGTGGAAACTACGCGCATGGATGCTGCCCGGACTGACCCACTGCGCCTTGGGCTGCGGTTTGGCAGCGTAGAGGCGCGCCAGCATGGAGAAAGGCACGAAGGTGTCGCGGTCGCCATGGATGAAGAGCATCGGCTTGTGGCAACGGGCCAGCTGACGCAGAGGCGAGGCCTCGTCGAAGCTCCAGCCGTAGCGGACACGACAAAGGGCGCTGCAGGCATGGAGCAGGGGGAAAGCGGGAAGGCCGAAACGGTCGTGGAGTTCACCCTCAAACTCGTCCCAGGCGCTGGTGTAGCCACAGTCTTCGACAAAGCACTTCACATAGGAGGGAAGCGTTTCGCCCGAGACGCACATCACGGTAGCAGCTCCCATCGACACGCCGTGGAGCACCATCCGCGTGCTACCATCATGACCGAAACGGCTGTTGGCCACCTCCATCCAGCGCATCACGTCGAGGCGATCGAGCCAACCCATCTGCACGGCCTCACCCTCACTGCGGCCGTGGGCGTGGAGGTCGGGGAGCAGGAGATTGAAACCCATGTGGTGGTAGATGGAAGCGATGTGCATCATACCCATACCGTTGTCCTCATAGCCGTGGACGAGGAGGGCCACTCGGTCGGTGGGGCGGGGAGCGAGGATATAGGTGGCGTGGTGGCGCTCGCCTGTGGGCATGGTGACAAAAGTGTCGCGCAGGGCTTGGTGGCGCTGCAGACTGTCGGCCCAGGGGCGCAACTGCGGGTTTTCGTCGATGATGTTGTGGAAGCGCCAAGAGAGGTCGTGGCTGTGTTCCATTGACGGACGGAGGGCATAACGCAACATATAGTCGCTGCCCAGGCCGAGGGCCGCGAGGAGCACCACGCAGACCACGGCGAAGCCCACAAGAGCCCGCTTGCGGGAGGAGAAGGGACGTTTATTCATATCTTTATTCATAATGAGTATTCATTTATAATGGATCTTCAGCAACCGCAAAGATAATACTTTTTTTGTGTTTACTCCAACCAGTAGAGGTAAAATACCAAAAATAGTATTACCTTTGCAGAGCCTTCACCCCCTCTTGAAGAGGACGGATCATAGAGATTTACGGAGAAGAATACGCGTAGTGTTACACCCTTCAAGTAGAAAAAGGACGGCGATAGGCGAATCGGTTTGATAGAAGCATACGTGCCTCATTGTGGATAAATCTGTGGAAAACCCCGTGGAAAAGCAGGGGAACAATCTTCTCATAACCTTGTGGATTTCCACCGACCCACGGCCGAAACCTACCCAGAGTGGATATCCACAGGGTTATCCAAGCCGATTTAGACAAGTTTTCAACGGATTTAGGCGCTCAAAAGATATAAACTTATTATCTTTGCAACAGAATGTGGAAATGTGGAAAAGTGAGTTTACTAACTGATAGTCAGAAAATACAAGAAATGATAAAGCAGGGAAAAGGCTAGGAAAGTGTGGATAATGGAAAACGGGCAATAAGCCCCAAAAGTTATCCACGTTATCCACGGCCTATCATAACTCATCATATTTTCTTTTAAAGAGAAAAAAAGAAATAATAATATAAATAAGTTGAGAATATGAACGTGAAAGAAGAATGGAAGGCGAAAGGTTTCATTGATGCGCCCGTTGATGAGTCTCTCTATATATAACTGAAGATTCGAATCTATCTCTTTAAAAATATTCATCCTTTTAATTGATGGTGTAAAGATACGAAAAATAATCCATATAACGGCATAAATCAGAGATTATTTTCGTGAAATATAATCTTTTAAACAGGCCTTACTTTTTAAAGTGGGCTCATTTATAATAGTGTTGAGGAATTAAGGTAATATACGAATATGGCACTGAACCAAACCAATAAGCTCGTTTGGATAGTGGAAACAATCTATCGGGCACGCAAGATTTCTTTTGAGGAATTGAACCGCCGCTGGATGAATAATGTTGATCTGAGTGGCGGTGAGGAGATGTTGAAGCGCACCTTCCACAAGTGGAAATGGAATATCTTCGACACATTCGGTCTGTCTATCGACTGTGAGAAAGTGGCTCCTTATAGGTATTATATTGCCAATGTAGATGATATAAAGAGTGGAAGTATTGAAAATTGGTTACTCAGTACACTATCGGTGAGTAATTATCTCCTTGAAAGCAAATCAATCAAGAACAGAATTATCCTTGAAGACGTGCCCAGTGGCAGGGTATATTTGGAGCAAATCATCGATGCTATGAAGAAGAATAAATTCATACATATCAACTATTTCAACTACAGGAAAGGTGACACACATGACCATTATGTGATGCCATTATGCGTAAAGCTATTCCGTCAACGCTGGTATTTGGTGGGGCGTAATTGGCCTGCAGGCTACGACCTCGTCTTCTGTCTCGACCGCATCCAAAACTTCCGTCTGTCGAGCCATACTTTTGAATATCCCGAAGACTTCGACCCACAGGAATATTTCAATGGTTGCATTGGTGTAATCACAGGCGACGGCTGTGGTATCGAGAAGGTGAAACTCAAAGCCAGTACCGCTCAGGCAAACTATCTTCGTGACATTCCTCTGCATGAGTCGCAACAAGAGACTGGGCAAACAGATGAATACAGCATTTTTGAACTGCATGTTCGCCCGACATTCGACTTCCAACAGAAACTGCTATGCTATGGTGAAAACCTTGAAGTGCTCGAACCTCTTTGGCTTCGTAAAGAGATAACAGGAAAAGTAAAGAGGATGTGGAACATGTACAAGGAGGATAAGTAATGTAGGACTTTGGGGACAAGAATTTCTGTACTGTTGCCACAACCATTGCTGATAGACAAGGAGAAATACTCAACTATTTCATCAATCGTGCCACTAATGCCTCTGCTGAGTCTCTTAACGCTAAGATTAAATTCTTCAGAGCACAGTTGCATGGGGGTGTTGATGTTATGTTCTTCCTGTTTAGGCTAACAAATATCAATGCTTGACACAGGTTTTTGCAGGTGCTCCTGAATAGTACTACCTTTGCTTTGTTGATAACCCTGTGGAAAAGCAGGGAAATAACCTTCTCATAACCCTGTGGATTTCCACCAGCCAACTGCCGAAACCTACCCTGAGTGGATATTCACAGGGTTATCCAAGCCGATTTAGACAAGTTTTCAACGGATTTAGGCGCTCAAAAGATATAAACTTATTATCTTTGCAACAGATTGTGGAAATGTGGAAAAATGGGTTTACTAACTGACTAGTCAGAAAATACAAAAAATGATAAAGCAGGGAAAAGGCTAGGAAAGTGTGGATAATGGAAAACGGGCAATAAGCCCCAGAAGTTATCCACGTTATCCACGGCCTATCATAACTCATCATATTTTCTTTTAGAAAGAAAAAAAGAAATAATAATATAAAGAAGTTGAGAATATGAACGTGAAAGAAGAATGGAAGTCGAAAGGTTTCATTGATGAGCCCGTTGATGAGTCTCTGGATCTGAAGCAGGAGATACGCCGTCTCTGCCGCGAGAAGGACGCTATCATCCTGGCGCACTACTATACGATGCCGGAGATACAGGACTTAGCCGACTTTGTCGGCGACTCGCTGGCCCTGGCGCGTGAGGCGGCCAAGACGGAGGCCAAGGTGATGGTTATGTGTGGCGTCCACTTCATGGCCGAGACCTGCAAGTTGCTTTCGCCAGAGAAGACGGTCCTCTCGCCCGACCTTACGGCGGGCTGCTCGCTGGCCGACAGTTGCAAGGCTGAGGACCTGCGGAAGTTTAAGGAAGAGCACCCGGGCTACGAGGTGGTCTCCTACGTCAATACGACGGCGGCGGTGAAGGCGCTGACCGACGTGGTGGTGACCTCGGGTAACGCCAAGAAGGTGATCGACTCCATCCCCAAGGACACGAAGCTCATCTTCGGACCAGACTACAACCTCGGAAGCTATATCAACTCCGTGACGGGCAGAAACATGCTGCTGTGGAATGGTGGCTGTCACGTCCATGAGCGCTTTAGTGTGGCGGAGATCGTCAAACTCAAGGAGCAGCATCCCGAGGCTGTCGTCATGGCCCATCTGGAGTGTAAGGCGCCCGTGCTGGCCGCTGCCGACGTGAAGGGATCGACGGCCACGATGCTCCACTACGCACAGGATCATCCTGAGGTCAAAGAGTTTATCGTTGCTACAGAGGCTGGTATCCTCCATGAGATGCAGCGCACCTGTCCCAACCAGACTTTCCTCCCCGTGCCTCCTGAGGTGACGGAGGGTGGCAGAGGCTGCGCTTGCACGGAGTGTGAGTATATGAAGAAGAACACGCTCGAGAAGGTGTATAACGCACTGAAGTATGGCTGGCCTGCCGTGGAGGTGGATCCTGCCATTGCACGCGACGCCGTGAAGCCCATCGAGCGCATGCTCTCCCTCAGTTAATCCGCATGAAGGGTAGGGTGGCTTATCAGTTATAAAAATACAGCAGGATGATGGAAAGGTCCGTCTCCTGCTGTATTTTACTTTTTATCTAAATGGGAACAAACGGATTGGTTCTAAAAAACAACAAACAAGTCTTATATACAATAATCAAACTTATCTTATGAGGAGAATCGTATGTTCAGTATTTGCATTGTGCTGCTGCTCGCTGGTGCTTGCGCAGGAGAAGACGCGCAGTCTGTCGGTAGAACTGCTTGGTGCTCAAAATATGGTGGGCGTCAACTATGATAGCCGTTTCAAGGGCAACTCGGGCTGGGGCTATCGAGTGGGCATAGGCTATGGTTATGGAGACAATTCCAGTTGGATCGATCAGAAAATCAGTGGTGTGGGTGTGCCGTTGGAGTTGAATTACCTGCTTGGAGAGAAGAAGAGTAAACTGGAGGTAGGCTTTGGCGCCAGTCTGGGTGTGTATCATATCAAGGAAACGTCATGGTTCTATTCTCAGCCCGTGCCGCCCGAGACGGAAGGAATTGCAGAGCCCTACGAATCGAAGGAGAACCGTTTCGGCTATTTCTTGTTTGGCAACATCGGCTATCGCTACCAGCGTACCAACGGTTTTATGTTTCGCGTAGGCTTATCGCCGTCGTTCAACTTCGGCGATAAGCATGGCATCAGTAAGTCCGCCTTCTACCCGTACATCGGACTTGGCTGGTCGTTCTGACGCTATCAAGGCGGACAGTTTTTTTCTATATATATATAAGGTATGTTTTTCTATATATAAATAATGTATAGGATAATGTATAGGAAAACCTACTGAGCGTTCTCCTCCTCTTTCTTGGTGAGCACGTGGTCCACACCTTCCATACGGTCTATTAGATAGACTGGGCGTCGCTTGGTCTCAATGAAGACTTTGCCGAGGTATTCGCCGATAATGCCCAGGGAGATGAGCTGCACGCCTCCGAGGAAGAGGATGAGGATGACGATGGTGGGGAAGCCTTGGACAGCTTCGCCGACCACGAGTGTCTTGATGAAGACATAGACCATGTAGAGGATGGCCAGTAGGGCACTGAGCAGGCCGATGAGGGTGGAAAGGCGGAGCGGGGCGGTGGTGTAGGAGGTCAGACCGTCGATGGCCAAGTCAGCCAGGCGGCGGAAGTTGAAGGACGACTGGCCTGCCGTGCGCTTCTGCTCGTGGTAACTGATTTCCTGTTTCTTGAAGCCAATCCACACGTACATTCCCTTGGTGTAGCGTTGCGACTCGCGAAGTTGTCGCAGGGCGAGAATGCAGCGACGGTCGAGGAGGCGGAAGTCGCCTACGTTTTCGAGCACGTCGAAGCGGGTGGAACGGTTGAGGAGGCTGTAGTAGAGGCGGCTCAGACGGCGCCGCAGCCAACTCTCGCGGGCGATGTCTCGCCGCGCATAGACGTCCTGTGCTCCCTCCTCCCAAAGGTGCAGCATGTCGGGTATGAGGGCAGGCGGATGCTGGAGATCGGCGTCGAGGATGATGACGCAGTCGCCCGAGGCGTGGTCGAAGCCCGCCAGCATGGCATTCTCCTTGCCAAAATTGCGTGAGAGGCTGATGAAGGCCACCCGCGGGTCCTTGCGACGCAACTGCCGCATGACGCTGAGCGACTGGTCGCGGCTGCCGTCGTCGATGAGCAACACCTCCCATTGGTATTGCACCTGGCTGTCCATGACCTCGCACAGGGCTGCATGGAGGGCGGGGAGCGACGACTCCTCGTTGTAGCAGGGAATGAGCAGGGTGACTTTCTTCATGTTTTTATTTCTTTTTTTGAGATTTCCGGCCCTTTCGAACAGATTCTTATGGTTGTGATGGAATCTGAAAAGGAAAAAATCAGTTGATGACGGCAATCTTGCAGACCACACCCTTGCTGCCATCCTCCGTGGCTGCTTCGACCATATAGACGCCGCTTGCCACCCGTTTGCCGTCGAGGTCGTTGCCGTCCCATGTGAAGGTGCCACCCTGGCTTCTACCCTCGGCCACGAGTGTTCCTGCGGTAGTGACGATCTTCACGTCGGCGTTGTAGCTCAGTCCTGTGACGGTGATGGTGCCACGGTAGTCAGGGCGAACGGGATTGGGATAGGCGTATGTTGTCTCCTTGTCCATCGTCTGCGAGGGCTCCGAGGCGTCGCTCAGATAGGAGCAGAGACCCTTGTCGGTGCCGATGAAGACCTCTCCCGTCTTGGGGTCGATGGCCAGCGACTCGATGTTGTCGCTCACGAGGCCACTGTTGGAGGAAAGGAAATGGTGAACCTGCGTGTTGAGGTCGGCGCTGATGAGATAGACGCCGTTGCCGCCCGTGCCAAACCACTTGCGGTTGCCGCCATCGACGGCCATGCAGGTGATGTCGATGTTGTTGAGCAGGTAGTCGGCGAGGTTGCTGCCGTCGTTGCGTGGCACCTTGTACTGCTGGAAGACCACGCTTCCGGGATCGGTTGACAGGTCGGAGGGCTGCAGATAGACAGGGCCACCGTTGAGTCCCGCCCAGATATTTCTGTCGCGGTCCTCCGCCATGCAGCGCACGCCACCTCCGCCATTGACCTCGGCATTGTCCTCGTTGACGAAGCGCGTATAGCGGTTGATACCCTTTGTGGAGGGCTGATAGACCACCAGGGCTGGCGTCTTGTAGTGGTTGTTAGCCAACCAGAGATTGCCCGAGGTGTCGAAGGTCAGGCAGCCGCCGTTGTTGAGCGATGTGTTATCGCTGCCCATGAACGACTTGTTGTGGTGGCTCACCCATTGTCCATCCTTGGTGAGCTGGCTCAGGGAGGAACCATCGCTGATGCCATTGAAGACCCACAGGTCGCCCGTGGTGTCAAACTTCAGTCCGCTGACGATGACGTAGTCCTTGTTGCCAGCCGCCACGCCATGGGCCACCTGCAGGCAGCCTCCACTATTATCGTAGTTATACTCGCGGACGAAGGTGCCGTTGCTAAACTCGTAGAGGCCGGTTCTGCCTCCCGCCAGGACGCGGGCAGGATTGGTGGGATCGACGTCTATACACATCAAGTCGAGATACTGGTGGCCCGTCTTTGCCGCCACGTCGTCCTCATAGATTTGCCACTCTCCGCCGTCGAGCACCTGGATGGTGGCGGGACGGCGCAGCTCGGTCAGTCCGTAGCCGCCACCGACGGTATAGAGTTTGCCGCCGCTATAGCGCATGAAGCCGAAGTAATTGTATTGGGGGCCGCCTGGAGAAAGCGTCTTCGCTGTAGCCATCAGATCGGGGTCAGGACTCACGCTGCGCGCCACATAGTCGCCCGTGCGCCGCCAGTTGCCCTTGTCGAGCAGGTTGTCCGTCATGAGGGCCCGATACTGTCCCTTCTGCTTCGACTCGGCGTAGATGTAGCCGCCCTCGATGTGGCAGTAGTCCACGGCAAAGCCGAGGTTGTAGGTGTTGGCTATCTCCGCCTGCGCCACGTTGAGGCAGACGATGCCGAAGCCTGTGGCGATGTAGCAGAGCTTTCCGTAGTTGTAGATGCTATGGATGGTTTTGTCGGCAGTCATGGAGTGGTTGTAGTAGTCGCTGATGCTCACTACGTTGTCCTTGCCATCGACCAAGTCGATATAGCCCGACTCATAGATGACGACGAGGCGCGCGGCTCCCTTGTTCCACCCGATGAGCGTCACACCCGTATCGGTCAGTCCGTTGGTCTTGTCGAAGGTGTGGATACTCTGGTCCTTCTCGTTGTAGGCATAGAGGTCGTTGGAGGCGAGGACGTAGAGCCGGTCGCCTCCTTTCTCCACCCATGTGGGGTTGTGGTAGGACATATACGCCTTCCACGTTCCGATTTCCTGTGCCTGCAGGCCCGTGGCCGAACTCAGGAGTCCGGACAAGAGCAGGGCTGATACGAAATGTTTCATCATCTATGAGATATAATAGGTATAAATGGGGACGGACAAGCCTGGACGGGCAAGGATAGCTGTTCCGCCTTGTGCTTACGCCTTCTCTCCGTGGAGAAACGCCACCAGTTTTCTGACGGCTCTTCCTCGGTGGGAAATTTGGTTTTTGACGGTCTCGCCCAGTTCGGCAAACGACTGGTCGTAGCCTTCGGGGATGAAGATGGGGTCGTAGCCGAAGCCTTCCGTGCCATGCTTCTCCAGGGCGATTTTTCCCTCCACCTCGCCGCAGAAGCAGTCCGTGCGGGGTGAGGCCGACGGCGCGTCCTGTCTCCTTATTAACGTGATGATGGTGCGGAATCGTGCCTTGCGGTTGTTATTATTTCCTAATTTGGCCAGCAGTTTGCGCATATTGGCCTCGCTGTCGTGGTCCGTGCCCTCGGCGTAGCGCGCGCTATGGACTCCCGGCTCGCCACCCAAGGCATCGACCTCCAGTCCCGTGTCGTCGGCAAAGCAGTCGTAGCCATAGTGGTCGAAGACGTACTGGGCTTTGGCGAGACTGTTCTCCTCCAGCGTAGCCCCGTCTTCGGGAATATCCTCGTGGCAACCGATGTCGGCCAAGGATAGGAGCTCGTAGCCCGTTCCCAGTATCTCGCGCAGTTCGCGCAGCTTGTGCGCGTTGTTGGTTGCAAAAACCAGTTTTATCTTGTCGTTGTTCATGTTCTATTCGTCGTTTATTTTCTTCTAGTCCATCATCTTCTTGTTGATCATGCTTTTTCCTCTGCGGCAGGAATTTCCCCCTTCATAGTGGGTTTCTGTTCCTTTGCGTCAGGGGCCTCTGTATGGTTCTTTTGGGCTGCTTTCTCGGTTTCCTCGCCCAGTGCCATTTCCTTGCGCATCTTCTCCGAGATATTGCCCTTGATCTCGTCGAAGCCATTGCCAAATACGCCAATGACGGCCGACTGTGAGACGAAGGCGTGGGGGTCCACATACTTGATGAGGCGGAAGATATACTGGCTCTCGCGCTTGCGGGCCAGGACGAAGAGTACCTTGGTCGGTGTGTTGGTGAACCAGCCGTAGCCGTCGAGTATCGTCACGCCGTGGTGGGGGGTGCTGCCAATGGC
>ULQU01039267.1_pt1 | contig 10437 bp, 8 predicted proteins | sample 1954841 | NCBI WGS metagenome assembly ULQU01 (sample SAMEA4835664, study PRJEB28245) | human gut metagenome | biome: gut microbiome; material: fecal sample | place: Denmark | collected 2008
ACAGTTTTATGCGCGATGCTAGCCACCGCCACCTGTGCAACAGCACAAAACGGGAAAATCCCGGCATCCGGAGTTTCCGCAGACTCGGTACAGACGGAAAAAGATTCGATCAAAGCTAACCAAGAAGCTGAGATCAAAGCTGATAAGGAGGCCGAGATTCAAGCCGTAACCGTAACAGGTCATCGCCCGATGTACAAGATGAGAAACGATGCCTTGGTTACCCGTGTCCGCAACACTCCTTTGGCAAAGGAGCCGACGCTGGAAGATGTATTGAGGCACATCCCCGGCATGAAACAAACCGCCGATGGAACTCTGGAAGTAAACGGACTGGGAGCACCCACCATCTATCTCAACGACAAGAAGGCGACTTCAGCCGAACTCGCTCATCTCGATGTGAAGCTGATAGATGAAATAGAACTCATTACCACTCCTGGTGCAAAATATGATGCAACGACGGGAGCCGTACTGAGAATCCTGACGAGAAGAACAGACGAGGGTATATTCGGCAAGATGCAGGTGTATGATAAATTGAGCGAGGTGAACACCAACCACGAGGAATTGACCCTGGGTTGGGTAACGAAGAAGATTTCGCTCACAGGATTTTACGGCTACACAGACAACCGATACAATGTGCATCAGCCACAGGAAGCGCTCGTAAGAGCCAAAGATGGCGAATATCTCTTCGGAACCGACCGCCATGGCAAGAACAAGGCAAATTACAACGCTACGGAACTCAACTTCGACTGGTTAATCAGCAAGCAGCACGAAGTGGGAATACAATGGGAAGGGCTTTGGCTGAATGGCGGCAGAAGCGAAAAACAGCAGCAGTACTATCGCTATCCTAACCCAGCAGGAGAAGATACAAACAGCGAGATGAAACTTTCTGATGCGGATGGCGAGATGAAGTATTTTGATGCGGAGAGCCAGCAATGGGGACACCAGCGCAGTCACCACTTCAACCTCTTCCATCTGGCTAAATGGTCGAAGCATTTCTCATCACAGATTTATCTGGACTATGCAAGGAACAAGGATTCTGACAGCCAGCCTATCACGGAGAAAGAAGGTAGCGAGATGCAGGAAACCCTCAACCGTTCCAATTCGCGCTACGATATCTATAGTGGAAGAATCGAAGTCAAGCAACTCATCTCTGACAAACATTCCATCAACTATGGTGGCGAATGGAGCCTGATGGAAGGCAAGGGAAAAACCGAAAGTTCTGCCGATATGCTTGGAACTACGGAATACAAAAACCACGATACCAAGACGGCAGCTTACCTGCAATATCAGGGTGAAGCTGGCAGATGGAGCTGGTGGGCAGGCATCCGATACGAGCATCTCACCTCCCGATACACCAATCTGTCGGAGATATCTCCCGATAATATGGAGCGCCATTACGACCAGTGGTTTCCATCGTTCGGTATCACTCTCAACGAACCATCGTGGCATCACTCGCTCAGCTTCCGCACTACCACCGACCGACCTTCTTTCAGTCAGCTCAGTGGGAACATCTACTATATCTCGCGCTTTCAGTATCAGATCAGCAATCCGAAGCTGCAGCCTGTCAACACCTATCGTCTGACCTACTCCGTGCAGTGGAAAGATTTCATGGGAATGCTGAGATACACCCGAACCGATCACTCCATCATGTACATTCATGAAGTGCCGGAGGACAAGCCCGTGAGATACGTGAGTACATTCATGAACTTCAATAAGATGCAGAAATACATGACCTATCTCAACTGGGGTCACGTCTTCGGCTGCTGGCGTCCGAATGTCAATGCAAGCATCACCTACCAGCGCTTCTCCGTAAACGATCATGGAGAGTTAATCAGTTACAACGGAGCAACTTGGGATGCATCGTTTGACAATTACTTCACGCTACCAAACGACTATCAGCTGTCGCTCTCCTACAGTTTTGACAATGGCGGACAAGTAGGCAAAACGAAGTTCCGCCCCACTCAGAACTGGAGTCTTGGTGCCAACAAATCATGGATGGACGGCAGATTACAGGTTGCCTTCAGTGCCAACGACCTCTTCCATCAGCAGCTCTTCAAGGAGCGAACCCACGAGCATGCCGTTGACTTCTCCCAGACTGAGGATTACAAGCTATGGAGCTACAAGTTGACCGTAACCTGGAAATTCAACAAGCGCAAGGGAAGATACAACGGCATGAACAGTGCGGAAGATGAATTGAACCGACTATAGCCGGATTATCCCACTCCCAGCAGTTCTACTTCGAATATCAGGGTAGAACCGCCTGGGATGCCCGGCTGCGAGAACTTGCCGTAACCCATCTCGGCTGGGATGTAAAGTTCCCACTGGTCGCCCACGTGCATCTGCTGCATGGCAACAATCCAGCCATCAATCAGGTCGCTCAATCGCATAGCGAACGGCGTACCGCCACGGCTGGAATCAAACTTCTTGCCGTTGATGGTCCAACCGGTGTAATGGGCCGTCACGATGCTGCGTCGGCTAGGCTGTGCTCCCTTCGGGTCGCCCTGCTTCAACACCTTATAATATATACCACGAGGCAGCGCCATAACGCCCTCCTCCTTTGCCTTTTCCTCCAGCCAACGCTTGTTGGCCTCAACATATTCTCTTTTTGCCATAAATCTATTTGATACTTAATATACTATGATTTTTGCGCAAAGTTACAAAAATCTATCGTATCTGCAAAAGAAAAAGGAGAACTTTTCTTCTTTTATCAAAGAAAAGCAGTACCTTTGCATCCTAATCATCCAAAAAATACGATATGCCACAGACACTACATATTGCAATTATTGGTGGGGGGGCCACAGGATTCTTTGCGGCGAAGTGCTCGACATCGATGCCATCACCGGCGACTTCAATCTGCAGGCAGCCAGGACCACGGGGTATGTAGTGGAACAACATATCGGAGAATAGCCTATTCCTCTTTTGAAACAAAGTCTTTCACGATGCGGGTGTATGCCTCGTGATGGTCGCGATATGCCATGGCATGAACGGAGCCTTTGGCGATGAAGACAGCTTTACGGCCCTTCGTCTTTGCCTCATAAAGCGGATGAAGCATGGCGTAGGGCACGAAAGCATCCTTATCGCCATGGATAAAGAGCATCGGTTTGGTGCTCTTGCGAACCTGCTCTATCTGCTGAGCCTCGGCAAAAGACCAGCCGTAGCGATGCTGGCAAAGAGCAGAAGTGGTATTCATCAGCGGGAAGGCAGGCAAGCCAAACTGGTCTTTGAGCTGAGCGGAAAACTCATCCCACACGCTGGTATAGCCACAGTCCTCCACAAAGCACTTCACGTAATCGGGAGTCTTCTCTCCCGATACTGCCATCGTGGTTGCCGCACCCATCGAAATGCCGTGAATCACCTGACGGGTATTCATCACTTTTCGTTCTTCACTTTTCACTCTCTGTTCTTCACTCTTCACTTTAAAAATCTCATTGGCGATTTCCGACCATCTGATCACATCCCATCTATCCTTCCATCCCATCTGGATATGGTCGCCCTCACTCTCTCCATGTCCATACAGATCTGGCAGGAGCACATTATACCCCATATCGTGATTATAGAGATAGGCGATGTGCAGCATTCCCTCGGAGCGCACCTGATAGCCATGCACCACCACGGCAGTCTTTTCCGTAGTTTTCGGTGCATAGAGATAGATGGCATGGGCCTTGTAGCCCGACGGCATCGTGACAAAGGTATCCCTCACGCAATGGTGCTGATACACGGAGTCCATCCAGCCAATCATCCAGGGGCACTCGTTCTTCATTCTGTTCTTCCAATGCTCAGCCGTCATTCTCTCCTCCTTCGGATAGTTGAGCGAATAATTGAGCATATAGTTGCTGGCACCATACAGTCCCAGCATCACGAGCACCACCAAGCCCAGAGCCGAAGCGATGCCTATCTTTCTCATCGTTTTCTGTTTCATCTTCATTCTTTTTGCTATTAAAAATATCTATTATAGAGTTTCCGCTGCAAAATTAAGGAAAAAGATGGAAAAGGCAAAGAAACAAAGGAAAAAATCCTATTAAATTGAAACTATAATCTGCTCTTTTCTGCATTACCAGCACCCGTACCCTTATACTTGCTCTTGGTGGCATTGAAGTTATAAGTTACCGTCAGAGCAAAAGAACGAGAATTCATCTTGCACTTCTTGAACATAGACATACATGCGGCAAATGACTTCTGATTATCGTTCAGACCATGAAAGAGATCGTTTGCCTCCAACTGAATGCTAAGACTTTTCTTTAGGAACATCTTCTTGACAGAAAGATTCAAAGCACTGGCACTACCCACTTCTGAGAAGCCAGAACTATGAGATGAAGATATGAAATAATCTACATTAGCCGACCAATCGTGACTCAAGGAAAACCAGTTGTTCAACCGAGCAGAGAATTGAGGCTTGCGGAGATTACCATGATAACCATACTTCTCACCATTCACAAACTGTTGTTCAAAATCCAACTCCCACATCGGATGCCAGAAACCAAACACAGGAGTTGCCACTAAAGATAAGTCCATTACTTGTAAATAATCTATATTATAGGGCTTACAAAGCAGAATATCTGAGGTTGAATCATATAGCATTTCAAGAGTGGTGATGGCATGTTTGTTATAACCATAATTGGCAGAAAATCCTAACCAACCATACTGAACATCCCATCCTACATTATATATATTGGTAGGAAGCAAGGAAGGATTGCCACCCTCGTAAATATAACGGTTGTCATATCTGGTAAAACCGGAAAGGACATCATAAGAAGGACGCTGAGTTTTCATCGATGCACTCCACTCCATCTGAAGTTTCCCCTTCTGATAACCAAGAGAGAATGTAGGGAACACATTATCGTATGTCCTACTCATCTCCCGTTCAGAGCAGTCATGACTTACATGCTCATATCTAGCTCCAGCCTGTAAGCCAATATGATTGCCTATAGCCAGATCGATATTGGCAAATGCAGCAAAGTTTTGCTCTTCTATCCTACTGTCAGAAGTGGCGATATACTCCTGTTCGTTCTGATAGAAATTATGAACATGACTATTGGTATATTCTGTTCCAACATTGAGATTTACTTTTTCAGAAAGAGGATAACCCAATTCCAACTTACCAGCCAACATGCGGCGTTTGTTTTTTGTTATACTGTTCACATCACGTGAGCCAAGTTCCTCACTCATTTCTACGGCATCTTGAAAAGTCTTATCAGAAGACCAAAGAGCGGTAGCGTTCAGATTCACACTCATCTTGCCCAGTTTTCCCTCATAGTAGGCATCCGCCTCATGAATAGGACCTTGAATCGTACTACTTTCATCGTCATCATACTTCACTTTGCCTGCATGCTTCCCATCTTCCTTCACCTCATAGTCTGACTGCAGATTGAAATATTCATAGGTATTATTATAGACACTATAGAAGACACCCAATGAATTGTTATCATCTATCTGGTAGTTCATTCCCCATTTTCCGTACGGATTATGGGAACGCAACGTTCCTGAATAGGGCATCGCCAAGTTTACCTGATGCTGATTACCCATAATCGTGGTCTCCGTAGTTTGAGAAAGATGACGATAGGTATCATTCCATGCCAAGAGCGAGAAGATATCCAAGCCACCCATGCGATAATTGAGATTTAAATTCTCTATCCAATTATTCTTTTCGACAAAGGAATACTTGGAATAGAGACTGCCACTCAAACCCGTTCCCTGTTTTTTGATGGTATGTATGCGAATAACAGACCCCACCTCGGCACTATATTGTGCACCAGGATTGATAATGACATCCACACTTTTCACCTCCTTAGAAGAGAGATGCTGCAATTCCTTGGTATCGGTAACTTTTCTGCCATTGATATAAATCTCAGGAGTACCTTTTCCGAATACGCTACAACCTCCATCGGCGTTCACTCTTACACGAGGAATCTGTTTCAATAAGTCGGAAACCATACCTACATCGCTCAACAATGTACCCTGAACCTGGGTCTGGAATCCACCATGGGTCAACTTGGTACGAGGGCGAACCGCCTTCACAATCACCTTCTGCAGGTTCATCGTTGCCTCCTTCAGAGTAATTGAACCTATCTTACCTGTATTAAAGGTATTGCTTGCCGTAATATAGCCCACGCAACTTACTCTTACTATCGCCTTTCTCGCCTCGCAGGGAATCACGAACTGGCCGTTCTCATTCGTCACGCCGCCATTTATCAATGAAGAATCACGAACATTCAGCAGGGCTACATTGGCGAAATCTACAGGGCGTTTCTTATTGTCGATGATGCGACCTATCATCTTGGTGGGAGTCTTCTGCGTACACTCCACAAAGATGTTTTCGCCATCTATCGTCATCTTCATCGGATAGAAGCCCATAATCTGGCGGATGGCATCCGGAGCGGTTCGCTTCACGATACTTGTGGTTACCGTGAAATCCTCCAGTTCATCATACATAAAGTTGATACGATAATCCTTGGTGCTCTTGGCAAGGATGGTGAGCGCTTCTGACATAGAAGTGTTGCGGAAGCTGCGGGTGATGCGTTGGGCATAGATGGTCTGAAGAGAAAGGCTCATCAGACCTGCCAGCAGCATGATATATCTTAATCTTTTCATCTTATTCCACGATTAAAGTTTGACCTTCATGACGAATATTCACTTTCTCGAAATGATTCATCAGTTCGATGATATCATCCAGATTCATGTTCTTCTCCAGTTGCAGGAAGAGACGGATATGGCGAACTGACTCGTTCTGATAAGTTACCTGGAGATGGAAATGCTCGGCAATCGGAGTCAGGATATTCTGAAGCTCAGCGTTTTCATAAACCAATGGGAGCTGGGCAAGACTTGCAGAATCTGTCTTTTCTTCTATGTTGGATTTCTGAGGAGCCGAAACCTGCTGGATAGAATCCTTTCGGGATGATACGAGTTCGGTATTGCTATTATCTGATGGCTGATGAGAACGGGTTACCAGATGAATGGCTGCAAAGGTGATGCCGGAGACGACAAGGACGGCTGCAACGGCAGCCACCTTTCTCATCGGGCTCCAGAGAGGAAGCTGCTTGGCTGTTTGCTGGGTTTCTGCATTCTGACTCATCTCTTCTTTCTGCTGCTTTTCTTCTTTCTGCTGCTTTTCTTTCAGCTTCATCTCGTCTTTCAGCTTCTCCCATTCTGCATCAATAGAAGGCATCTTCATCTTCTCCTTCGACTTGGCGAAATCCAGAGACTGTCGGGTCTCTACCAACTGCTGATAGAGTTCATTCACTTCCTCATCGCCTAGAAGTTCATCCTTTTGGGTTTCGGAATACTTTTCGGGATGCTCCAGGAGATCAAGAAGCATATCCCATTTCTGAGAATCCATCTTCTGAGGATTTATGTCAGATAATTCATGTTTCATTTTCTTTTCCTTTCTTCATTTTAGGGTTATTATTTTCCTTTCAACTTTTCTCTGAGCATTCGCAAACCTTTCACGATATGCTTGTTCACTGCCGAGACGCTGATGCCCAGTTCCTCCGCCGTATCCTTATACGACATTCCTTCCCGATAGCACAATCGGATGACGGAAGCAGTCTGGTCGGTCAGGTCATGGTCGATGCAATCCACGGCAGCCTGCCATCGCTCTTCCAGACGAGAAGGTTCTTCCTCCGTCAATTTCTCTTCCGAGAGAGGGAGAAGCCGTTTCAGTCTTTCATCTCTCTTCTTTCTGGCTATAAGATTGATGCAGGCATTCTTCACGCTCCGCATCAGGTAAGCCCGGTCTGGAACCAGCTGTTTATCCCACAATCTGGAGAACACGTCGCTCACCACATCCCTCGCCTCCTCATTATCATGAAGCAAGGCAAAGGCGAAGCGATACATCAGCTCGTAATGGTCGTGGAACAGCCGTTCCATCCGCTGTTCATTTTCTTCTGTCATCACGTCATTTTCTTCTTGTTTCTACTCTTATATACAAGCTTTCCTGAAATCAATTACCCCTAAAATGAAGAAATCTTCTACTTTTTTCGAAAAACCTATGCAAAGGTAATAAAAAACTAGAAAAAAGCTTGCTCTTTCGAATAAAAAGTGTATCTTTGCAGCAAGAAACAACATCATTATATTATGGGTAAACGAGCCATCATAGAAGCTTTACGCCATTATTTCAGCACCCAACCCGTACTGAAAGCCTGGCTGTTCGGTTCTTTCTCCAGAGGGGAAGAAACGAAGGATAGCGATGTCGATATTATGGTTTCTTTGGACAAGAGCAAACCTATTGGTTTAAAATTCTTCGGCATGTGGAGTGATTTGGAAGAACTCTTAGGTAGAAAAGTTGATTTGGTATCAGAAGGCACCTTACTCCCTTTTGCACAGGAATCAGTAGAACGTGATAAAATCTTAGTTTATGAGAGAACGAAGTAGAGATAAACGGCATGAGGAACTATATCGTTCATGAATATTTTCAAGTTGATAACAACGTTGTTTGGGATGTGATTACAAACGACCTTCCGGTATTAGAGCAACAAATAAAGGAGTATCTAACAGAAGAGAAGTAAGAAACATCGGTCAAGCAAAGAGCAAACCAATATGGTTTTGCCTTCGCTTGACCGATTGTCATATATTCATTGTTTATTAAGAGAGTTTCTTCCTAACAAGAACTACAAGCGGCTCTTTTCTTCATTGCCGGCTCCCGTACCCTTATACTTACTGCGCTTGGCATTGAAATTATACGTAACCTGCAAAGAGATGCTACGAGTATAGTTGTAGCAGTCTTTCATGGTACCTGAACCCTGTCCATACATCGTCCAACGTTCCTTTGTAGTCTTGAAGATGTCATTTGCAGAAAGATAAATGATCCATGTGCGATTGGCAAACGACTTGTCGAACCGCAGATCGACGCTGTAATTACTCTTCATCATAAGAAATCCATCTGCATTGGGGGTTGCTGCATTCAGGCTGATAGCCGCGTTCATGGTTTCTGAAAGAGCGAAATTATTGTCGAGCAAGCACAACAGCAAAGGTCTGCTTAATGCCTTGCTGGCACCATACTTCCTGGTATCGAAGAACTGCTGTTTATAATAGAATCCCCACGTAGGACGGAAGATGCCAAGCTTTGGCGAAACATTGACAGAAGCATAAAGCAGCTGCTTATGGTCGAAATTCAACGACGTACTATAAGCAAATTCCTTTCCAGGATAGATATACTTGGTCCACTCTATCACATCCATCAGATATTTATACCCTGTGGAAACATTCAGCCACTTATATGTCATCATTGCCTCAACATTGAACACCTTCTCCGGTTGCAAGGTAGGATTTCCGCCTTCATAAAGGAAACGGTTGTCAAACTGCATAAAGTTGCCTAACTGTCGATAACTTGGACGATTTATTTTCTCGTTGACATTCAACTGCCAATTCCAGTTACCTTTGTTCCATGATATGCTGAGGTTAGGAAAGAAGTTGCTGTATCTTCTGCTCACATCATCCTGCTTGACTCCACCAGAGAAATAGTCGCGAATGATATTCTCGTAACGCACACCAAGACCAATGGTCCACTTGCTGAGGGACAGTCCATATTGTGCAAAGCCAGCAACATTTCTTTCATGGATATCCGTCTCTGTAGATGGCACCAACTGCTCTTCATTCAGGAACGTTCCATGAGAGTCGGTCTTCGACAGCTCTGTTCCTAAAGAAACATTTCCTTTCCACAGAGGAATATTCACAACCAACTTGCCTGCCCACATATCGCTATTCTGACGATTGCTTGAGTGTACCTCCTGATTGCCCAACTCCTTGCTGCTTTCAATACTCTCGTCACTACGTCTGTTATTGACCGTATAGTATGTGGCATTGAAATCGATACCTACCTGTCCTATCTTTCCCACATAATAAATTTCTGCCTCATGTGAACCAAGGTGAGGCTTTGCAACCTTATTCTGCCCAATGCTACCCTGTGCCACACCATTCAGAAATACATCCTGTTGGCTAGCACTATTCGTCCTGCCATTCAACATGCCATAGTATCGATAAGAGCCACCGATAGAGTTGCTGTCGTTGAGCGAACAGTCGGCTGAGAGATATTCCGACAAGAAGCGGTTGTTGGTATCCAAATTAAAATGCTGGTCGTTGTGATAATGTTTGTCGGGCAAATTGATATCGGTGTTCAGATGATTATCCTCACCAACATGATAGTCCCTCGTCCATAAGCTATTGGCTATCTCGAATTTTCTGGTCTGATACCGGGCGTTGATAAGCTCGTAATCAGATATCCATTTGTTGTATTTACCCAAAGCATCCGCGCGTAAACTGAACCCATTGGCACGGCGCTCTTTGGTACGGATACGAATTACCGACTCCACCTCGGCATCATATTCTGAACCTGGACTTGTAATCACGGAAATCGACTTGATATTGTCGGGAGTGATGTTTACAATCTCATTATTGTCATTCACTCGCTTGTTGTTGATATAGACAATCGGTGTGCCTTTTCCAAAC
>ULQU01000799.1_pt1 | contig 10391 bp, 8 predicted proteins | sample 1954841 | NCBI WGS metagenome assembly ULQU01 (sample SAMEA4835664, study PRJEB28245) | human gut metagenome | biome: gut microbiome; material: fecal sample | place: Denmark | collected 2008
ATTGATGAAAAAAAATATTGAGTATCAAACTTGGGTTAACGTTTTCGAAAACGGATACGCTTGCCGCGGATGTCTCCACGGAAACATCAAACTTCGCCTTCGTCATAGACTGGAGCAGCTTCTTTATTGTTGTTTTTGACATAGCAATCCGTTCTTATCCTTTTTTCGTGTCGTTTTCTTTTTCCTCACTAAACGCCTTTATCTCGTCAGTAAGGACTTTCTGTAATTTCTCTTTCGGTACTATCAACTGATAATCCGCCACTCCGATAGGCTTACCCATATCTTCAAGTGCGATTTCCACCTCCACACGGTCTTTCTCCGCACAAAGTATGATTCCTATGGAACGGTTATCTGCTCGTGCCAATGCCTGGGCCTCATACATATTGAGTTTGATGGCATTGAGAAGCAAGTCGCGATTCCAGCCTTTGGTTACGGTTTCCTGCACATAATAGAGCGTAGCTTCATCATTCAGTCCCTTGCTCAACAGCAGCAGATTGTGCGACCACGGCAAAAGTGCTACGGAGCGTAGCACTTTCTCATCATGCCCAGCGTAACGCTCATAAAATTTCTTCATGTTCCAAAGTTGACGTGGTGAAACACCCATCTTTGGATAGCGTTCTTTCAGGTCTGCTGACAACCGTTTTACAACGCTATCACCATACCCACTTTCAATCTTGCGCTCATGAAGCATTTGACGAAGCTTTGGTTATCTATTTTATGCAAATGTTCATAAGGCTATCCATCGTTTTGTCCAAGGACTCTTTATACAAAAGGCCCTCAATGTATTCGGCCGGAATGGATGAATACCCATATTTCGCTCCAAGTACGGCACACGCCACTGCCGCATTGGTATCAGCATCGCCTCCCGCATTCACCACAGCAAGGAGCCCCTCTACAAATGAAGTAGCATGCCAGTAAGCCCAAAGAGCCACGGACAATGTGACTAAAGTATAGCCCATGTGGTCATAATCTACCAAATCCTTGACATCGGATTCATCCCACGCTTTGTCCACATAGTCGCAGATCTCTACATCATACGACAGTGCCAAACTTCTTATTTGAAGAAATGTCGGAGGCTGCATACCATAAACCAATGCGTGTATAAGTTCGGACACTATCACGCACGAACCGACACATCTAGGATCGTAATGGGTGAGCCGACAGATCTGCTCTGCACAAGTCCTGACTTCCTTCGGGAAAAGTCCAACGACAGATGTACGCATCAATCCACCATTAGCCGCAGATTGGTAATTGCTCATCTTCCAAATCATGTAAGAGACATCAAACGGCTTCTCCGTATAGTCTCTCCCATCAAGACCTTATAGGTATGCTCACCAATACCCATAGGGATGCCGTCGGCCCATTTCTTGAAGTGCTGGGCAATATTTCTAAAATTGACACCTTGGTCCTCTATGACTGCGTCAGCAATGCACAGCATCATGTCTGTATCATCAGTCCAATCGCCAATTTTCCATCGCTTCCGATGTCTGTCCTGGTATATCTGCTTATAGTGTTGTAGTCCATGAGGATATTTCCAAGCAATATCCTCATCTATCATGAATTCCGTTCCCAATCCGAGCGCGTCACCTATGGCTTGACCATAAAGGCAACCTCTAAATCTGTCAATCGTTTTCTGCTCCATAGCCGTATGAATCTAAGTGTCGAGATAATTGATGAAAGCGAGTCCCACCGTGAAGCTTTTTTGCTTTCATTGCCATTTTCTTATATGTAATGGAGTTGGATGGCATTGAAGCCGTTGTCGACACTTTTTCTATTTACCAATGCAAAGATACTTATAAATACTGAAACATGGCTTCTTGATCAAAAAAACTTTGAAAGAAGCGAGAATCTCGGCTTTTATTTGTACCTTCGCCCTGCGATTCAGGATTTCACGGTGTTTGCTCTCACGACACCAAGGCATGTGAATTACCGGATAGGATCATGTTCAGAGCAATCATTTGCTGCCCAGACAGGCATAGGAAAGGCCTGATGGTAGAGTTTAGGTAATAAGGATAATAAAATGAAAATAAAGAATCTATTTTTGCTGGCATCCCTGGCCATGGTGATGCCAACGACAGCGCAAACTCCTCTGGAGGATTTCAAGCGAGACATCACGCTCTCGGGTAGTAACTATGTGGCTTATCGTGGCCCGCAGAAGGAGCTGACTCCTGCGCCCAAGGGATATAAGCCCTTCTATCTGAGCCACTATGGTCGCCATGGTTCCCGCTATATGATTGGCAAGGAGGCTTACGACGTGCCTTACTTTGCTCTGCTGAAGGCGAAGCAGGAGGGCAAGCTCACTGCCAAGGGCGAAGAGACACTGGCAAAGGTGAAATTGCTTCGCGAGGAGGCAAGAGGACGCGACGGCGAGCTGACTCCGCTCGGAGCACTTCAGCACCAGGGGATAACCAAGCGAATGATGGAAAGATTTCCTGAGATCTTTGCTGGCGAGACCAATATTGAGGCACGAAGTACGGTAGTGATCCGATGCATCCTCTCCATGGAGAACGGTTTGCAGCAGATGCTCCGCATGAATCCGAAGCTCCATATCTTCCATGATGCCAGCGAGCACGACATGTACTATATGAATCATGGCGACAGATATCTTGACAGCCTGAAGAACTCGGTGGGCAGAAGGGTTGTGCAGGAGGAGTTTCTCAAGAAGCACGCCTGCTACAGCCGCGTGATGCAGGAGCTTTTCAACGACCCTGTGTGGGTGAGACAGAACATCGACCAGAGTGATCTGAACAGAAAACTATACGAGATGGCCAGTTCCATCCAGGGCACGGAGTTGAGGGGCAAGGTCTCTCTGTATGATCTGTTCAACGAGGAAGAATTGTATCAGAATTGGGTTGCCTCCAACGCCTGGTGGCAAATGAGCTTCGGCTATTCTCCCTATACGGGCAATGTTCAGCCTTTCTCTCAGCGCAACCTTCTGATGGATATTATCGAGAAGGCTGACAGCTGCATCGCCCTTCAGCACCCTGGAGCCACCTTGCGATATGGTCACGACTCGATGGTCACTCCGCTCACCTGCCTTTTGGACCTGAACGGTTATGGCGAGGAGATCAAGGATCCGGAGAGAATCTCCTCTCAATGGTTTGACTACAAGATCACCCCGATGGCCACCAACCTTCAGTTTGTGTTCTATCGCAACAAGGCGAACGATATTCTGGTGAAGGTCTTGCTTTGCGAGGACGAGGCTACGCTCCCCATCAAGAGCGACGTAGAGCCTTACTACCACTGGAACGACTTCAAGGCTTATTGTCTGGAGAAACTGAAGGAGTAAAAGAATTAAGCGGCTTAAAAACAAGCGGCTTAAGAAATAAAAGAGAGAAGCCTTTGGCTCGTTTGCCATAAGTAGTAGTCATACTACCGACATGGAGAACGGGCCAAAGGCTTCTTTCTAAAAGACTAAAAACCAAGCACGCACCGGCGCCCCGCCCAAGAGACGAATTGTCTCCCGGCGCTTAGGCATACGAATGCATACCCGTCATGAAATAGTTGACACCGAAGTAGGTGATGACGACGGCCAGGAAGGCTGCCAAGACATAGGCATGATAGCGTCGAGGACGGCCCGCCTTGACGATCGGCGTCTGGTGGAGAGGGACTGCGTAGATCATCAGCAGGATGAGGGCCCAGGTCTCTTTGGGGTCCCATGACCAATAGGCTCCCCACGACACATTGGCCCATACGGCACCGACAAAAATGCCAATGGCGAGCAGGGCGACCGCCGGATAGAGCAGGAAGCGCGAGAGGGCCGTGAGGCGCATCAGCAGGTCGCCGTCCTTTAGCAGCAGACAGCGCAGGGCGATCAGCGCTATAAGGGCAAAGAGGGCATAGGAGAGCATGACCACGGCCACATGGATGGACAAGAGCGGCGACTGGAGCACGGGCATCAGTTGGGTGATCTGAGGACTGCCCACGGCTATCATTGACACCAGCAGGCAGAGGGTGGAGACAAGCGTGCCCAAGACCTTGAGAATCGGCATTCTCCCGGCCATCAGGAGGGACAGAAGGAGGGTGGCCCACGACATGAACAGCATGGTCTCAAATCCGTTGCTCAAAGGGATGTGGCCACTGATGTACCAGCGAAGGGCGAGAAGCAGGGTGAGGTACAGGGCGAGGAACACGCAGAACAAGGTATGGAGACGGCTCAGCCACTTGGCCTCCTTGCCACAAAAGGCGATGACGCAGAACAACAAGCTCAGGGCAAGGCTGAAGAAGACCACAGCGCGCTGGGACTGCAAGGTATTGTAGAGCACCTCGGCTTTGAGAGAGAAAGGAGAGGGCAGCACCTGGCCGGCTTTCTCCTTCTGGAAGAGTTTGATCTTGGCAATCATGGTCTTTGCGCCATCGACATCGTTGGCCAAGATCGACTTGACGAGATAGTCCATGGCGTGATTGACAAACTGAAACTCTGCCTCGGGAATGCCCCTCGGGAGCTGCGTGCTGCCTGGGGTGTACCATTTCAGCCCACCCTGAGAAGGGAGCGGAAAGAGATGGAGCATCTCACCATTGTAGAACATCGTGACGACCTGCACCTTCTCGTCCACCTCGCGAAGGGCCTTGCGCTGCGCATCGGAGAGCGTACTGTCCCCTACTCTGTCCTTGAGTTTATACTCATGCTGCGAGGTATAGAAATCGTTGACCGAAGCCCACTCGCCCTCTATGCCAAGCAGCTTCTGCACCTCCTGGCTCTTCACCCGAATGATCGGTTGCGCCTCCCATTCCGTATAGAATATCATCCAGCTCAGGAAGATCTCATTGGCAGAGAGGCCCTCCCAGGTGCTCTTGCCACACAATTTGGTGACAAACTCCGTAGCGGCAGTATTCAGCGGACAGATGCGGCCGTTGTAGAGCACAGCGACGCGCCCCATCGCGTCGGCTACCTCGCTGTTGACAGGCGTGACGGAAGGTTTGGCTACCGCGGAGGAGGTGGAGAGAAGGAAGAAAAACAGGACCACGGCTCCCTTGGTAGCGACGCGATAGAGCTGGCGGATCCGCGTATGGCGCGAGACCATCGTCCATAGCAGTGCGACGAGCAGCAACAGATAGCCCATGTAGGTCACGGCAATGCCGTAGGGATCATAGGACACGAGCAGCGTCGTGCCACGGAGGTCGGCGTCGTAGGACGACTGATAGAAGCGGTAGCCAGAGACCTGGCCGATATGGTTCATGGAGACCGCCAGATGCTCCGTCTTGTCGCCTTTCTCAGCCACGATGTCGGACTGATAGTCCATGACGGCATTGGTGCCGGGATAGTAGTGGACCTTGAAATCGGAGAGGGTCAAGGAGAACGGAAGGTCGGTTGCTGCCCCATGCTGGTCCACATAGCTCGCCACACTGGATCCTTGCTTCAGATGGATGGTGCCATCATGGGAAAAAAGATGGGTGACGAAGGCTCCCATGAGTATGAGCAACAAGGCGAGGTGGAGCAACAGCACGGCCATGCGTTTATGCAACCGGGCTTTGACGATGTAATATACGGACAGGAGGGCAAGCAGCACCCATAGTGCCACAAACCAACCCGTGCCATAGATTTGCTCCTTGGCGAAGCCGACGCCATGGAGCTTTTCCACAATAGTGGCAATCCCCATACACACCAAGAGAAGTGTGTACAGGGAAGCCATAAAATAATTGATCAATCTATTATTCACGTTGGATTACGCTATTGTATCAAACGGACTCGATGAAGAAGACGATCTGGTCGCGCTGCGTCTTGGAGAGTGCGCGGAACTTTTTGACACATTCATAGGCATCGCTCTTGCCGCCCTCAGCGGTGCAGCCATGCCACATAATGGCCTCGATGACGTTGCGTGCACGACAGTCGTGCAAGCGCTCCGTACCCGATCCACACTTGCTGGCCAGTCCACGTCCCCAAAGAGGTGTGGTGCGACACCAGCCTGTGCGGATATCGTTCTTCATGAAAAGACGGTGCTGCACCATGTCGGTGTAGGGCCATATCTTCTGATAGGGATAGCGGGGCATGTCGGCATTGGAGAAGAGGCGGTTCGGGTCGCGAATCTCGTCGCTTCCCGTGGTCCATGACGGGCGGTGACAATTGGCACAGCCGATCTGGGAGAAGAGGGCCTTGCCCGCCTTGAAGTCTTCTGTAGTAGTGTTGCGGGCCGCAGGCACAGCCAGTCCGCGATGCCAGATCATGAGGTTCTTGTACTGCTCCTGCGTCATCTCGGCATCCAACTTCTTGCTGGTAAGATAGGTCTTGATGTCGCTTGCCAAGTCGCCCGTATGCCACTCCGGATGTTTCTTCTCCGGGTCGATGCGGTTGATGTATTCCGTGAAGCCAGCCTGGACCTCAGGGTCCTGCGAGGACTTCTCGGCATAATACTTGCCAGCAAGGTCGAGATAGTGGTAGCGGCGGTCAGGACGCGTCACATTGGTGATGTTCCAAATGGCATTGGCGCCAGCACCGTCGAGCACAGGACCACGACTCATGGCATAGGTGAAGCGACGCACATACTTCGTACCATCGCCTTGCAAGCTGTTGCTGTAGTAGCTCTTCCACGTATTGGCGGCCTGATCCCACATGGCGGGGTTGAGCGTGACGTAAGGCGACTCAGCCTGCCATTGTGCCGTGATGTCTTCGTCGGTAATGGCATCGAGCAAGCCCGTGCCATAGATGCCGATAGTGGACTCCAGACGGATGGCGATATTGTCGTCATACTCCGAGGCAGGAATCTCCACATCCTTGCCATTGCGCTGCACATAGACGGGGGCATAGTAGGCAGAGGCAGGGATCGTCACCTCGGGATAGGTGAGGTCGTAGCTTTCGCCATCGTCAAACTTGTTTCCCCACTCGTCCGTATAGTGCTTCCAGGCGATCTGAATCTGCGATTCGTCGATCGGGGCCTTGAAAGGCTTCACAGCAGCGGTCTGAGGCATACCAGCCACCGAGCGGATGTAGGCATTGGTCTGCTTGTCATAGATGACGAGGAGGTAGCCATTGCGCTCCTGCGTGGCCGAATAGGCATTCTGGCGCGCACCATGTCCGTAGCCTGGGTGGCAGTAGTTGCATCCAGGGCGCACGTACACCGGGCCCAAGCCGCGGAAGGCACCCGTGGTGTTGGTATTGAAGTCTTTCTCGAAAAGGTACTCACCCTCGTTGAAGGCAGTCACCATACCCGCGTTCTCCACAGCCAGGGAAGGTTGCTTGTAGGCGGTGGAAGAGTTGTTGGTCGTGGTGCCCAACTGACCTCCGGTGAAGTAATCTTCCGGATAGTCTATCTTGGTTCCATCGCCAATCTCCCACGAAAGGGCATCGGACGTATCGTCGGAGCAAGAGGCGATAGCCATGGCACCCAGCAGGAGGCAGAGATAATGGTTATATCTTAATTTCATGTATCTTATTTCTTGATGTTCTTGATGTTCTTGTAGAGGATCTCTGCCTGGTCGCAGAGGGCCGTATAGGTCTTGACGATGACGTTATCGACGTAGTTGGCGTTGATTACCTTGCACTGCGCCTCCACGGCCTGGTTGCCGGCATAGGTCTTGAGCGTAGCGCCCAATGCCTCCAGCGAGCCGTCCAACTCTTCCAGAGCATCGATGGCCTTCTTGGCAGAGGCGTCGGTATAGTTGAGGGCAAACGGACTCTTCATGGCCTTGATACTACTGAGGGCCGCATCCATCTTGCTCTGCACGGTCTGTGCCTGGGTCTTGAGGGTGGCGTTGCCCGCATTGAGGCAGAAGTAGATGAGCGACTTGTCGTTGGGCGTGGTGGCATCGACTGCTCCATACAGGGCACTCTTGCAGCCTGCTATGTTGTCATAGAAGTCCACGATGCTGTTGTAGGCGTATGGCGACTCGATATAGGAATCGTCCTGGCCCGACCATGGCAGACCGATCTTCGAGCCTGCCACCTCGCCGATGATATCGCGCGCACCTTCGATAATCTGGATGGTGGCGTCGAGGTTGCTGGAATAATCGGTTGAGGGAGTGTTCTTGAACAGGCCGCCGAAGTCCTTGTAACTGAGTCCCTCGCTGCTCACATTGCCATCGTCCTGCAACTTGTTGTGGGTCTTCAGATAGTTGAGAGTCTCATTGTATCGGGTGCCACTCTTGGCTCCCTCCCACGTGGTCTGCAGCACACAAGTGGCCTGATAGAGGTCCTTGGCCACGGCGCACACATACTGATACTCCAGGTCGGTGAGCTGACTGATGTCGCGCGGATTGCCCTGACGGAAGAGCACATACTCAATACCGTGATAGCCCAGCAAGCCCGAGTTGAGGAGTCGGACTTTGTTCTCGATATCCGACATGATGCTCTGATCGCGCAGCACGTTGGCGAGGGCCGCTTGATCTACAGGCCAGGTGTCGGTGTGCGGATCGATGGAGTATTCGTCGGCAGCACCAAAGAGGAAGGCCTCCGACTTCTCCCAGTGGGCACGGGCCACGCGCCATTGCTTGCAAGCCGCATTAAGCGCCTCCTGACTGCCTGTCACCACTTCGGTCTTCACGTCGTCTTCTGAGGAGCAAGAGGCCATGAAGCCACATGCTCCAATGCCCAGCATGAGGGCAAAAGAATAGTTCTTGAGATTCTTCATTTTTTATCTTTTTTGTTTGGATATTACTTTGCTTGAGGAACCACTCCTTTTACTTAAGGAACCATCCCTGATAGGCAATGCTCAAGCTGATACTTGGCTCATTGTTGAACGGCTGGACGTACAAGGGACTGTCGCTGCTCAGTCCTTTGTTGTTGGGCTTCTTGAAGGCGCGATAGGCGTACTCACCCTTGATGACGATCTGCTTGATGGGGTGGTAATTGAAGCCCACGGTTGTAATATAGGGAGCGCAATGGCGGTACTGGCTCTTGTACGTGCCTGCCACCATCGAGTCGTAATGGTCGAAACGGCCGAAAAGGTACAGTTTCTGTCGGTCTCTCAGTCCTTGGATCTGCGAGAAGAGATTGTAGCCCGCCTCGATACTGTAAGCCAATGCGTTGCTGCCAATATTGGTGTTGTGGAAGGGGTTGCCGTCCTGGTACTTATGGTGTGTGGAGTTGGCCTTGTTGTAGGTCGAGATGCGATCAGCATCGGAAAGGTGGGCATAGACCACGCTGCCTCGCACGATCCAGTTCCATCGGTTGAGTTGGAAATCGCCCGAAATGATCGAGAGTGCGCCTTTGACATCATCATAGGTGGTGCCAGGATCCTTGATGGAGTTGCGAAACGTATGACCATAATAGCCACTTACGCCCACACGAAGGCCCTTGACGGAGTAGTTATCGACACGTGCTGCCAGGGCATAAGTGTTGGCTACCTTGAATTCGTAGGGGCTGGTAGCACCTGGGTGGACGAAGTTCTCGCCCGTGAAGCTCTCGGAATTCAAAGCAGAAAGAAACTGCATTTCGTATCGCCAGTCCTGGATTCGTCCCCAGAACGAGACACCAAGCTGATGCCAGGTGTTGGGCAAGATAGCGGCTTCGCCCTCCGGACGATAACAGGTGAAGAAGTTCAGGGGCTCGTGGTGGGCATTGGAATAGCCCACAGGCACGATGATCTCACCGGCCTTGACGTTGAACATTCCCTTCCAAAAAGCCTTGTTCAACCAAAACTGCTCGAGCGCCACCTCGCCACCTTTCTCCGTCTCGGCCTCATACTCGCCCGACTCTTCCGCTTCTACCTCCACGGCCGTCTCGTTGCCACCGTGCTCAAACTCCACCTCGGTGCCAAACGTCCAACCGTGGCCAAAGTCATAGCCCAAGTTGAACGTGACATGGGGAAGGTCAAAGCGCCCGTGGCTATTGTCGTCCTTGTAGCGTGCGGGGGCATTGTATCTGTTGAAACTCTGACTATAGAAATTTCGGGACATCACCGCCTCGCCATAACCTCCAAGGCTCAAACGGGAGAGGGCTTTCTCTACTTTGCTCATACGGACGGTGTCGGCCACCTGCCTTGTGGCTCCCGTCACAGCATCCACAGACTGTGCCATACATACGGTTGCGCTGGCTGCACACACCACGATGGACATTACTTTTCTAAACATAATTTGTGGTTTATTCTTTTTTGGGTGCAAAGGTATGGGTTAGTTGACGGGAGCACAATACTCAAAAATGGTGATCTTGGTACACCAATTCGCTACACGCGTACTCAATTCGTGTGAGTTTCGTTTTACGCACCACGAGGAGGAACCTACCGTGCTGAGCACGCGAGCAACCGTTCTTACCCAAGGATAATCGAGCTAGAGGAGGCAAAAGAGTTTGGCCCTGAGCTGAACAGCAAAGGTGCTTAACAATGATTAACTTGACAGGCGTGCTTTCCTCGATTATTATTTGTAAATTTGCCACATATAAGCATTTTACAGTTGCCAACCCATCAATACGTTTCCACTCATGAGATACCTTGATCCAAAAGCCGACCTCACATTCAAGA
>ULQU01014176.1_pt1 | contig 10362 bp, 9 predicted proteins | sample 1954841 | NCBI WGS metagenome assembly ULQU01 (sample SAMEA4835664, study PRJEB28245) | human gut metagenome | biome: gut microbiome; material: fecal sample | place: Denmark | collected 2008
GAAATAGGCAGCTAATCTTCTTAGCTGCCTACCCGCCAATGGAATATTTGGATTCGGGCATTACCCCTGCCTTCCTACGGTCTACAGTAATGCTATCATTACTACCATACTGATTGCTGCATAGATAGTGATTTTTCCCTTTATTGTGCTTCCAAAATGCTGCTTTCTGACCTTTTTCATATAGTCTGCTCCTGTAATCTTAATTCACCTTTTTGTTTTTTTGCCTGATATAATGCTTTATCTGCTCTGTCATACAGAGTTTTTGTATCCTCATTTGCTGTTCTTTCCGCACCACCGATACTCAAGGAAATATTTAATTCCGGTATAAGTTCTCTCATATAGCTCAAAAATTCTTTCTGAATCCCCTGCATAATATTCATGACATCTTTTTTATTTATGTCAGCAGGGAAAAATAGTATATACTCATCTCCGCCCAGCCTTGCAAGAATTGACTTATCACCTGCCTGCTTTCTCATAATGTCAGCAAGTTTGATCAACACATTATCTCCAAACAAATGCCCTTTGGTATCATTTACACTCTTAAAATTATCAACATCGCAAATGAAGAAATATCCGCCTGCCTTTCTATTAAATTCTTTCTCCATCAAACTGACTGCATTTTTCCTATTATTTAGTCCTGTCAATGAATCATATTCTGCCTCATACTTTAATATTTCCTCTCTCTTTAACTGTTCTGTAATATCCGTCATAATACTGATCATGGCTTTCCGCCCATCATTTGTAATAATTTTTTTCCAAATATCATTTACCCAGATAAGACGATTGTTTTTGCCAACAACACGGTACACTATCTCATATTCGTTTTTTTCCTGTATCTGTTCCACGATACTTTCTTCTACTCTTTGCTGATCCGCTGTATAAATAACATTCATCATCTTTTCATCCGTTACAGCAATTAGTTCTTCATAAGTATATCCAAGAATTTCCAACATTTTATTATTGATGGTATATAGTGGATAACCCTCTTCCAGATATCCACCCATAATACCTCCCGGAAGTGCATTTGTCACAAGCTCCGTAAGTTTTTCTTCGGATTCCTTCGACAATGTTCCTAATACACTTTTTCCGTAATAAAGCGGAAAGAATGCACCTTTTTCCTGATCATGCTCCGGGGTAGACATATGCAGACTTGCAATTTTCCATTCACTGCCATCTTTTACACAGGTAGAAGTAAGTCGGGTATGTATTTCCGTAATTTCATTTTCTGCCTTTAATCTGATGTTAAAAACAGCTAACTGTGTACATATACTACCCCCTCCCGAAAAATTTTGCATATAATCACAAATCTCATATTCTAATGCATTTGGAAGCTCCTCAAATTCACTTAACAACAATTCACGAAACTCTCCTTTATTCCTTGAAATTTCCTGTTCTCCAGTTCCCACCGAAACAACATCTTCTGTAAGAACTGCCAGGGTAGCTTCAAGATTCCGTTCCGTCAAATAATGTTGAAAAAATTTTTCTAATAATTTTCTCATGCTGTCTCCTTTTAAAACCATTTCTTCTATTTAGGAAACTCCTACCAGATAAAACACCACTTGTTTTATATTCTGATCAGAAATTTTTTGGGATATATATCGGTACTTTAGTATACAATAAGACGATAAATTTGTTAATATTTCTTCATTAATCGACTTGTTTGCATTGCAAATCACTTATTTTTTTTAATTTCAAAGGGGATAATCAGCATCTCTTGTGATGCCGGTTATCCCCTAAACTGAATATATGTTCTCGTCTAAAGCTGCATATTATTCATTTTCCTTTTTCTTTCTCACATATATCATTGAAAGTAATCCTGCCAATGACACTCCTAACAAAGAAGTCCATAAAACCGTATGACTATTATCACCTGTCTTTGGAGCGGTTATCTGCTGATTATCATCTGTCTGACTTCCGCTAGTACCATTATTATTCTTGTCCTCTGGTACTGTTGCAGGTGTGTTATTCGTATTATCATTTTTGCCATTGTTTCCATCATTATCTTTTGGTTCAGCACTTCCGGAATCACTCTTACTTACAGTAAATCTTGTAGCGGCTGTGCCATCTGTCCATATTATCTCAAAGGTATGGTTTCCGACAGAAAGGGTATTCAGATAGTCTGCTTTCAGTGTAACAATGGTAGAACCTTCCTTTACAGTATAGTTCTTTACATCAACAAGATTGCCGTCAACCTTAACTCCCACGAACTTGGAAATCGCTCCGCTGCCTCTGATGGAAAGGCTTCCGTCTGAATTCTGTTCCCAGCTAGTGTTTGCACCATCTAAAATCTCATAGTCTACAGAGCCAGGAGCAGGAGTGGTATTTTCCGTAACGGTAAGCACTGCTGTATTGGATGTATCCGTACCTGCGGAATTACTTACCACACACTGATACTTAAATCCGTTACAGCTTATATCGACTGTGGATGTGGTATAGCTCGCTGCCGTTGCACCGTCAATGTTTACCCATCCATTTCCATCATTTCTGTCTATCTTCCACTGATAGGTAAGGTCTGTACCATTTGCTGCTATGGTAAAGGTCGCAGTCTCTCCTGCCTTCACTGTCGCATTGCCCGGCTGTGTGGTTATGCTTGGCGCAGTTACAACCGGCACATCAGGAGTCTGGCTGTCCTGTTTAATGGTATAGGTAAATGTCTCTACACTACTATCCTGCATACCGTTCTTTACAGCGATTGCCTTGATGGTAGTTGTACTGCTTTGTCCTTCTGTTCCGGTTACTGCAATCGGTGCCGTGTACTCTTTCGTTGTTCCGCTCGGCACACCGCTCAAAATTGTAGGTTCGCTTCCATCGGTTGTATAGTAAATCGTTGCTCCCACTGTAGAAGAAGTAAGTGCTACCGACTGATTCTCTGAATAAGTTCCGGCTGTCGGATTTGCTATCGGTGCTCCAACAATGCCTGCCGCACTTATGGTAATAGTAATTGTCGTAGTAAGTGAAACTCCGTTAGCATCTATACTGTCAGGACATGTTACCGTACCATTTAAGGTTATGGTCTGCTCAGTTAATACAGATGGGTCATAGCTTCCGTTTTCCGGTGTGGTTGTATCCCATGTAACCGGTGCACTACTTACCGTATTACCCTCTGTCACAATATTAACTGTTGCAGGCAGATTCATCGCATCATAAGCGGTTCCGTTCGCTACGGTTATCGCCTGTGGTGCTGTGATACTTGTTAATTTATCCTTTGCTGTTGCAGGAAAAGCATATGTTACCGTAAGTGTTCCGTCAGCATTCTTTGTGACACTTGTTGCGGAATTACCTAATACAGTTGCTGTTGTGGAATCCGTAAATTCGTAGTCTGTATCTGCTGTAAGTGTAATGCTTGCCGTGTAGCTTGTATTATATCCTGCTGTGGTATCATTTGGTGTCCATGTAATCTGTGGTGTGGTACTGCTTACACCTGTGGTTGTACAGGATGCAGATGTATCTAAGGCAGTATTTGCTGCCGGAGTATCGATATCTGTAATTGCTACTGATGTGATATTGTTGGTTGCAGCTTCTGTTGCATTGACCGCATAGGTCAAATTTTTTGTACTGTCTGTAATTTCCAACCAGATTTTGCATGCGGATAAATCGATTGATGCCGGTGTATATGTTTCTGACGCAATAGCAGATTCATTTATCGTCTCTGTTCCTGTAATCTGTTTACTGTAATACCAGTCGTTTGTTCCATCATTGCCCTGTACGACAAGTGACACAGGTTGTGATGTATCACCCCTCACCACCTTAATATCACCTGTTGTGGCATTATAGGTTACTGTACCAATATTCTTTCCTGTTCCGTCAAGTCTTAAAGTCATCGCCGTACCCGATGCGATTGTGCCTAACTCTGCTGGACTAGATGATGTTGCCTTCGCAGCAGATGCGAAGAGTACAGATGACAGATTCAGATTGGAAGCGGGCTGAACTGCGTAATCGTTGTTAACAATGACGACTCCGACACGATCGCCCGGATTAGCGAGCAACGCATGGATGCTATCATTATTATCATCGTAAGACGGGCGCAGCCAGAACCATTCTCCGCTGCTCCAGTAACTACTCCTGGCAAGTACTGTATTGTCACTGGTTCCTGCCCACAAGTATTGGTAATTATGATAATCTCCCTGTAATGCATACAGCTTGTCTGTGGTGGTATAGGTTAAATAATTGCCAGAACTATCCTTATTCTTCGTGTCCTTCGTTGTCACTGTGGTGGCATTCATCAAGCCCTGCTCGGCTGTGGTGAAGTAGGATGTATTTGAACCACCTGTCATCCCCTTCAATACCGCACGAAGGTCACTTGCTCCGTAGTGGTTTGGATATACCTCAGATATACTTAATCCATTATAATCACAATCACTCCACAAGGTTGTATCAGTCTTATTCCTCTGCCAGTCATTCTCAAACGCCTTCCTTGTTGCTATCGGACTTGCGGCAAAGATGATGGTATTAACCCCTGTTACTCCACTATCAGCTCCTAAGATGTACCATTCCTGTGCTGTTGTTCCATCTGATTTCTTACCCAATACCAGCTTGCCATAATTTGTCGCAGTACCATTAGCACCCGGTTTAAATGTGCCATCCATCAACTGTGTCTTTGTGGCATAGGCTGACACGCTTGGTTCTGTTCCCGAACCTGTTGCTGCCTGCACCGTATTTGCTCCGCCTGACATAGCCAGAACAAGCCCTGCTGCCATAACAAGTGAAAGAACCAATGCCATTCCTTTCTTAAAATTAAGCTTTAATTTCATCATTAAAATCTCCTCCATTCCCGATGTTTTTACATTCTTTTCAATAAATTCACATTCTGATTAAGTATATCATGAATCATATTAACTTCCATCGTTTCACACTTAATAACTTATTTTTATTGCAAATAACTTGTTTTTTATCCCTTACTCTACTATAATCATTTTGAATATATGTATAAAAGCAAAGGAGAGCTGCCATGACAGCAAACGATTTAATTTATAAATCCATCCACATTATCACCGAATACTACAATAACAATCTCCAACCCTATTTTGACAATATAAGCGAAGATGTGTTGTGGATTGGTCCTGCTGAGAGACAGGAAATACGGGGACGTGAACAAGTTATTTCCACATTCTCAGCAGAGGTACACGAACTAAGCTTCACAATGGGATCGATACGTGCAATCTGTATTTCTCCCATCAAAACCGCACATGAGGTTATCCTGCAATATGAAATCTATACCCATTATCCTGATGGAAATACAGATTTACACAATCAAAGGCTTCACTACTCCTGGTACAAAAAAAGGGTACACACAGAAAGCGGTTCTGATTTCCGCTGGGAGATTGCTGTTCTTCACATCAGTAACGCATGGCCATGCGACAGCAGAGACACCATTTATCCGATACACTATCAAAGTTTAAGCTTGCCGGTACGGTTGGTTGAAAAGCCGGAGCGTTACATGACTGTCACAGCGACTGACATGAGTGTGCACCGCATTCCAATAAACCATCTGCTATATATTGAAACGATAAAAAGAACTGCAAAGCTTCGTATTCACACAAGCACGGATACAATTATTGTAAATGGCACACTCCCGGACTTTGAGAAAACATACTCTGATTTCCTGCTTCGCATTCATGCAGGTTTTCTCATCAATCCTGAATGTGTCCGCAAAATTGAACGATTCACCGTTACCATGTCAAACGGTGCGAAGCTTCCTGTTCCCGAAAAAAAATATACCACCATCAAACGCCTGATACTCTCAAACTTACAATCCAGCTGAGGATCCAAATCTCTTTTTGTAATCTCTGACTGTGAAACTAAAAAGTCCCCTGCTTGTATACACCTGCGGTGTGGGATTTACAACTACATAAGACAACTTCGCTGAAGCTTGTTTTATCGTATGCTGGCAACGAAAAAAGCAGACACATGGAACATTTTCCACATATCTGCTTCTTTCTTTGCGTATAAACTCTGCTGGTGTCATAATCTCCGGTCTTTCCACATCAATATCAGAAAAATCCTTTTCTCTGGTTTTCAGGTAGGGATCAGCCCTCTTTTGTACATATCTCTCATAATAATCATTAATGGCACAGATGATACTGTTCTTCTTCTGACAGATAGGATAATTCCATACCAATCGTAAACGCTATCTTTCCCTCATCCAGTTCTCTTACCACAACCGGAACCTTAGTTTCTCCTGCCCATATAGCAGCTTCCTTTCGCCTGTGACCGGATATCACCTCATACCCATCTCCATATGGATTTATCCTTACAAGATGTGTTTCCGAAGCCACAACCCAATACAACTGAGACATTCACTCCATCAGAAATTGCTTTTTTGTATGTTTTCCGGTCACTCTGGTCGAACCTGAAAAACCTCTCAAAATGCCGGAAGTCGAGAGGTTTTACGAATCTGTCCGATGTAGTGCAACTATTGTCTCTATATGCCATGAGTGTGCAATAAAGATGCACATCCCATGACTTATTCGTTAAGTCTGGGTTCTAAAATGATGCAACAGTCCCCTATCGAACCTGCAAAATGAAGCATGATACACCACTTTGCACCTGCCATAGAAAAAGATTAGATTTGTGTTTGAGATACAGGTCTGATTGACCTGCGTGTGATTTGTGTTCTGCTCTTTCTCTATGGTCCATTTATCCCATTAGTAACTTCTAGGATATTGTACCATAGATTTTTCATTTCGGAAATTACTTTCCTCTAAAAATGGGCAGAAGAAAACCTCCAAATCTTTTGGAGACTTGGAGGCTTGATTCTGGTCATTTTACAAAGTTTAGTCCGGGTTCAATTTATTATTTGCAATCCAACCACATATACGTTTTACAAGTTTGTCCTCAACTCCGATGATATCATGATCAGAATTCAAAGTATCTTCAAAAAAACAGTTATCAAAATGTTTTTCAAGAAATCCCCTCATTTCTTTCTGCGAAATCATCTGCAAACCATCTCGTAAACCTAAAAAGACAAATGTATCATTCTTAATTAAAAAATCTTCTCCACACATAACATTTAAATATTTAAATGCCGAACTAGTAAGTATACTTAGCAACGCATTTCGTGTAACTGGGATCTTATATATCCAATCACTATTAAGCCCTTCTGCTCCATATTCTGACAAATCAAGCCATTCTAAAATATCCTTTCCTTGATCTCGCCTACAACTCAATCTCTTAATTTGTGTTTCAACGTTTTCTTTTCTTCGTAACTCTAACCATCTACTTTGAACAGCATAGCTATCCACTGGTGAAAGAAGTATTACCTTAATACCCGGAACATCATTAGTTAATATGTAATCTATTATTTTATCACACCCCAAACTATGTCCCTGCAAATAAATCTCTTTGTACCCTAATCTTTGGACGTATGCAACAGCTGCTTGAATATCTAAGATTGATTCACTATAATCAGCCACACCCCCACCTATATAATCCAATTCTCCATCCCTGTATCCTTCAGCCAAACCATCATGTGCCGATAAATTGAATGACAAAAAAGAAATTCCATAGTCCACATAAATTTTAGACATTGTCCATATAAATTTATTGTTATAGAAGTTACCATAATTACCATGAATATGTATTACTATCGTATTTTTTGAAGTCGCTTCATCCTCAAAAAGCATTCCTATTAATTCCAATTTTTTTTCGTTTACAAAATTGACAAGTTTCCCTTTTCCACTTTCCATATTCTTTCATCCCATTATTTACTAATCAACTCAGTCAATGCTATCTCTGTATTATTCGAGCTTGGATTTGGTCGTGTAATAACATCTGATGTCCATACTTCATCAAACAACAAATGATATTGTCGGATTTTGATTTCATCTTTGTAATATGTTCCTTTGTGTGGGACATATTGTTCTGTAACATATAACATTTTAGGTCCATAAATACCAAAATCTATAAATTGTGAATTTATGCCATTAGATTCACAAACCGTCTCAAAATCAATCTTAGTGGAAATTTTACATTCATAATTAGGTGCTGCCTTGAAGAAATCAAACAACTTTTTGACATCTTCCCTTTCAAGTAATGTTTCGGCTTCTAATATCACTATTACCTTAACCGCGTCTACTTGTTTTGAATCAACCTTCGCTTTTAAAACTTCAAAAAAATGCATATCTGCCGGACTGGTAAATATGGCATTATCTGCAGTACATACAGGAAATGTCATTTTAAGAATTTTCTTATCAGTCTGTGAAAACGCTTCAAATACACCACCAGCATTTACAATATAATCTGTAGAAATACTAAAAACTTTTTGATTTGCTGCATTTCCCAACACAACATATAACTTTTCAATTTCTTTTCTAGCATAAGTTACAAACAAATCCTGTTCGCCATGACTATCCTTGCTGATTTGATAATAAAACCGATTTATTTCATGCAATTTTTGTGAATACTCAGTAATATTATCCATAAACTTCTCATCTTCTATTTTTTGATGAGTATAGGAGATAGAGTAAAATACCAAGCTAATCAACTCAACTATGATGAATGTCGAACAACCTAAGATTAAAGATATTCCTACATTTAGACTGTCAAATGAGAGTGTAACTTGTTCTGCAACATTTATATCATCGACACTAAGTTTCCATGCTGAAACTATTGTAACTACCACAGAAAGCAAAATGGACCCAACCATTATTCCTATTCGTTCATATTTCTCTTTTACTTCCTTTGTCTGCTTCATATAAAACATCCTTTTCATCAAATGTTATTCTTTCATTACCCACCATTGTACAAAGTTAATACATTTGCTATTTTCATCAAAGTCAACCTGATATATACCATCCATCACATAATGTTCTTTAGTATTAACATCTAAATAATCTAAGTACCATCTTACAATCGCTCTATTTTGTTCGATAGCAATAGGAGTCATTGTTAAAGTTTGTATGTCTTGTTGGTCAATTTCCTCCCAAAATGTCCTAATTTCATCATGATTTCTTCCTGGTACGCTAAAAGGATCTTCAAAATAAGTCCTTGTTTCCGAAAAAATCTCAATTATTTTAGGAATATCACATCCTTTCCAAGCATTAATTAGTTCTTCGCACCATTTTTTCACAAAATTATGAGTAATCATTTTTTCCCTCCATACTATTTTATGTTAATTAACTGTTTACTTCTCCCAAAATATGGACTATCCATTACATCCTCAAATACCAAACACTTTTTATAAGGTTGTTGGTATTCTATTTTAACTTCATTCCAAGGCTTTCCATAATACCATACACATTTTTCTGGTGTAATCAAATGACATTTTTCCAAAAACTTCAACATTTTTTTTGAATTGGCAAATTCAGAGTATAATTTTAAATAGAACTTACTTGTATCTATAATCCCTTCCTCTAGCAATTCACTACAAAACAACGCTTCACATGAAAACCGATTTACTGTTAATAAATTAATCGGCAAACATTCATATTGTTCTAAGATCTGTTTTAGTGAAATTAATGGAATATCATTCATCAATACCTTATCTACAAAATACCCTTCCGCCAAAAGTGCATTATATATTTTTTCATAAAAATGACTACGTTTATCATAGGGGATATTCCCCATTGTCAAATCTGAGAGAATCATCATAAAATGATTCTTGTATTCTCCAATTGTATCTAACCAATCTCCCCAGACAACATTTTCATTATCCGTATCATATGCAATCCAACATTTAGTCCATTCATAAAAATCCTTATTTTTCTCAAAAATAGTAATATTTTGAAAATTTAATTCATGAAGCAAATTGCGAAACTCAATTGTACTTCCTAAAACTGCTATTGGACATTCTCTGTCAATATTGCATAAAATAGTTTGAATTCTAATTAATTCCTCTGTACTAGGTCTTGAAGGTGGCAATACATACTCCCAATTTGATGAAATATTTGCAAAATTATTTACTTCCATTTTTCTCCTTAATCACAAGTCATGAAACACTATATCACGTATTTTCGAAATTATTTTTTCACTATCTAGACGATTAAACACATTACGTCCTATACTCACTCCAGATGCTCCTGCATTCATAGCATCTCTAACCATGCAAAGCAAACTCTCCTCATCCTTCATTGCTCCACCGGCGATTAATAACGGTTTCCCTGATGCAGCCTTAACAACTTCTGAAAAATTATCTACTGAACCCGTATATTGTGTTTTAATTATGTCTGCACCTAATTCAAAGGCAATTCTTACACAGTGACAAACTAAAGATGTATATTCTTCTGGCTTATGTTCCTTTAAATTTTCATAATTATAATCTGTATTATTATCTCCTTCCTTTCGAGGATAAATAATCACAAGTACAGGCATTCCCCATTCATTACATTTTTCGGTAACATAACCTAAATTATTTAACATTTCCGT
>ULQU01003322.1_pt1 | contig 10351 bp, 9 predicted proteins | sample 1954841 | NCBI WGS metagenome assembly ULQU01 (sample SAMEA4835664, study PRJEB28245) | human gut metagenome | biome: gut microbiome; material: fecal sample | place: Denmark | collected 2008
TGGTCACCATCTCCATTGACGGTAAAATTCTGGATTAAAAGTACAGGGCAGACCGATACCGATTTGGCGGGAAACGTGGTATGATCCTTGCAGGAACTGGTTCGGACACAGAAAAACGTAGAACGATTTTTTGCGGAGGAAAAGAACACCACCGAGAAAACCCAGACCCACTAGACGAATCCCGCCGAGGTGCTTTCCCCGTTGGAAGGCTCCCCGGCGGATTTTTTGTCAAGCACGAACAAGCACGAATCATAAATAATAAGTAGCATTCACAAACATAAACTCTTGAAATGCTTCTGTTGGAATGTTACAATACATACTAGATACGTTGGTATATACTGTTCAAAAAACGCTGACAACATGGCATGAATCATGCTGCAATGAACTTCTTGAAACCTGTGCAATGGAAATGAAACCGGAATGAGACCGTCTGGGGCGGAGAAAGATTGGGAAAAATGAAAAACTCTGGAACGAGCGAAACCATGCAGACGCTGATGCGGAAAAGCGTCTGTGCGATGCTGAGCCTACTGCTGTTGCTGTCAGTTGTGCTCCCTGTGAAGGCTGCCGCAGAAACCGCCCCTGCAAAGGTCGTCCGTGTCGGCTCGTTTGAGGACACCTTCAACTATGTCAACGAGAGGGGTGCAAGAAAAGGCTACGGCTACGAATTGCTGGAAACACTATCCGGCTATACAGGCTGGCAGTTTGAGTATGTGACCTGCGATTGGTCAGACTGTTTTGAAAAACTCAAAAAGGGCGAGATCGACATCATGGGCGATATTTCCTATACGGAAGACCGCGCTGAGGAGATGCTGTTTTCGGACGAGCCGATGGGGGAAGAAAAATATTACCTCTATGCTGATTTCTCGCGCACAGACATCTCCGCCTCCAACTTCAAAACGCTGAACGGCAAAAAGATCGGTGTTCTGATGGGAATGGAACCGGAAGTGATGCTGACCGAATGGGAGGAAAAACACGGCATAAAAACGGAACACGTCAACATTTCCGACAACGAGGATGTGAAGCAAAAGCTGGCAAACCACGAGATCGACTGCTTTGTTTCACTGGAAGAAGCTTTCTGGGCAGAGCTTGGCATTTCGACCATGACCCGTGTGGGAGAATCCAGCATCTACTATGCGATCAATAAGGACCGGCCTGATCTCAAGGAAGAACTGGATTATGCAATGAGCGTGTTGGACGAAGCGGATCCTTTTTATACGGCGGATCTATATAAACGGTATTTCTCAATGGATTATACGCCCATCCTTACAGGGGAGGAAAAGGCGTGGCTCAAAGAGCACGGCGCGATCCGGATGGGCTTTCTGACGAGTGATAACGGCGTCAGCAACTTTGACCCGGCCACCGGGAAGCTTACCGGGGCGATCACGGACTATATTCAGTTTGCAGCAGGTTGTCTTGGAAATCAGGAACTGGAATTCCAGATCGTCGGCTATGACAGCATAGAAGCGGAACTCGATGCCCTGAAATCGGGCGAGATCGACATGATCTTCCATTTCAATCAGAACCCGAATCTGGCGGAAGAGTATCGTGTTGCCTGTACCAGCACAACGTGGATCACAAACCTGATGGCGGTCACGAACAAAGAGCACTTTAACGAGAGCAAGGCAAACCGCATTGCCGTTCCCCAAAACAAGCTCTCCCTGAAAAAGTACCTTGCGTTTTATTATCCGCAGTGGGAGATCGTGGACTGTGATACACAGGAGGATGCAGCAAAGCCGATCAATCTGCTTGCCGGTTCTATTGCAATGTATCAGAGTTCTGCGCGGAAGGTTACCCTGAGCGATTTTATAAAGGATAACTTCGTCATGGTGCTGCTGATTAGCAGCATTGCCGTTGCAGTTGTTCTGCTCACAATCCTGAAGCTGCTCCAGAAAGCGCGTAAAGCCGAAGCTGCTGCAAAGAAAGCCGCAAACGATACGCAGGAGTTGAATGCAAAATTGCAGGTCGCTGTGGAAAACGCGGAGAGCGCGAACCGCGCCAAGTCCACCTTCCTGTTCAATATGTCTCATGATATCCGTACGCCCATGAACGCCATTATCGGTTACGCAGATCTTGCCTCCCGGCATCTGGACGACCCTGCAAAGCTGGAAAAATACATGGAGAACATTCAGGTGTGCGGACAGAACCTGCTGATGCTGCTGAACAATGTTCTGGATCTCGCCCGGATCGAGAATGATAAGACGGAGATCGAATATTCGGTTTCAGATGTGGAGAAGGATTTCCGTAACTGCATTGCGATGTTCCAGAATCAGGCAGACAGCAAGGGGCAGACGCTTACGGTGACAGCACAGCTGCAGCATCCGTATGTCTATGCGGATATTCCGCACCTGACCGAAGTCTGTACGAATCTTGTCAGCAATGCAGTCAAATACACAGGTGCCTGTGGCACGATCCACTGCGATATCACGCAGAAGCCCGGCAAGAAAGAGGGCTGGTGTGATACGGTGATCACGGTTGCCGATAACGGCATCGGGATGTCGCAGGAATTCCAGAAGCATATCTTTGAACCCTTTGAACGGGAGCGCACTTCCACTGTCAGCAAAGTGGAAGGCAGCGGCATCGGGATGGGCATCGTGAAAAAGCTGGTCGGGCTGATGGGCGGCACCGTGGAAGTGGAGAGCAAGATCGGTGTTGGCTCCACGTTTACCGTCACCATTCCCTGCCGCATTGCATCGCAGGAGGAAAGACAGGCAAAACGGGATACCACTTCTTCGGACAAAAAGAGCCTGTCCGGTACAAAAATCTTGCTGGCCGAGGACAACGACCTGAATGCGGAAATCGCCGTCGAGCTGCTGCAGGAAGAGGGCTGCACGGTAGACCGCGCCAAAGACGGCGTGGAATGTGTGGATATGCTGGAAAAAGCTGCGAACGGAACCTATCAGCTGATCCTTATGGACATCCAGATGCCTGTGATGAACGGCTACGATGCGGCAAAAAAGATACGGAGGATGGATGATCTCCCCAAAGCGGATATCCCCATCGTCGCCATGACTGCAAATGCTTTTTCCGAAGATAAACAGGCGGCATTGGATGCCGGAATGAACGACCATGTTTCAAAGCCGATCAATATGAATATCCTTGTGCCGACCATCCAGAAATATCTCTGACGCTGGGCTTCGTCCTTTGTGCGGCAGGTGCAGTTGAAAAGATTGCATGGAATATTATAAAAGTATTATTCTTTTGTGAACTTTAGCACTCTATACTTGACAGTGCTAAAAATGCGTGGTATAACTAGGCCGTGCTCAGGAGGAAGGGCAAAGAAGAGAGCCGCAAGGCTCCCCGGAAAGCCCCGCCGAATGGGTAACATAAAGATTTTTGACCCGACCCGAACGCCGGGATTGGAGGAATGATTTATGTTTATGCCTGCTGTTTTCCATGAAAACCTGTTCGATGATCTCTTTGACCCGTTCTGGAACGATGGCGCGCTGGAGCGTGCAATGAACCGTGACGAGCGTGAAACCTTCGGCAAGCGCGGTGCAAACATGATGAAGACCGATGTGAAGCAGACCGCCGATGGCAACTATGATGTTGCCGTTGACCTGCCCGGCTGCAAGAAGGAAGATGTTCAGATGGAGCTGAACGACGGCTACCTGACCATTCAGGCCGTCCGCAGCCACAGCAATGACGAGAAAGATCAAAATGGCCGCTACCTGCGCCGCGAGACCTTCTCCGGCACCTGCGCCCGCAGCTTCTATGTGGGGGACGCCGTGAAGAAGGAGGACATCCACGCAAAGTTCGAGGATGGCATCCTGCACATCACGCTGCCCGCACCGCAGCAGCAGAAGGCTCTGCCTGTGAACCCCAACCTGATCGAAATTGAATAACAGCCGTGCATCGGTGTGAGGAACATCGGTGCCCAGTGTATAATGCAAAGCCCCCGGAGAGCTGTGAAAAGGCTCTCCGGGGGCTTTTTGCGTCTGCTTCGACGAGATAAATTATTTCCGGCTGGTCAACCGGTTCAGCAGCATCACGGCCAAAACAATGACGCCGATGACGAGAATGATGCCGACCATACCGATGAACATCATGGGCAGCGTGGTCATCCACGAAGAAAGATGAAGCATATGCGTACCTCCGTTAAGCCATCAGGGTCAGGATCAGGCCGCCGGCGATGACGGATGCGATCTGCCCCGAAACATTGACGCTGATGGAGTACATCAGCAGGAAATTCTGAGAATCCTCTTCCAATCCCATCTTATTGACCACACGGCCGCTCATGGGGAAGGCCGAGATGCCGGCCGCGCCGATCATCGGGTTCAGCTTTTTGCCTTCCGGCAGGAACAGATTCAGCAGCTTTGCGAACAGCACACCACCCGCCGTATCAAAGACGAAAGCCACCAGACCCAGTGCAAGGATGAGCAGAGTGTCGGGACGGACGAACTTGTCTGCCGTCATCTGCCCGGCCACGGTCAGGCCCAGCACAAGGGTGATGAGGTTTGCCAGAACATTCTGTGCCGTTTCACTGAGCGCATTCAACACGCCGCATTCCCGCAGCAGATTGCCGAACATCAGGAAGCCCACCAGAGCCACACTGGCCGGAGCCACCATACCGGCGATGATGGTCACCACAACGGGGAACAGAATTTTCGTCAGCTGGCTGACATTGCCTTTTTCGTAGGGCATTCGGATAAGGCGCTCTTTCCGGGTGGTCAGCAGTTTGACGACCGGCGGCTGCACGATGGGCACCAATGCCATGTAGCTGTAAGCTGCCACCATGATGGCACCGAGGTACTGGGAATTGAGGGTGTTTGCCACAAAAATGGCAGTGGGCCCGTCCGCTGCACCGATCACGGCAATGGAAGCGGCGTCCCTCAGGTCGAAGAAGAAGCCCGCCAGAAACAGGGTGAAGAAGATACCGAACTGGGCGGCGGCACCAAAGAGCATGAGCCACGGTTTTTCCAGCAGGGGGCCAAAGTCGATCATGGCGCCAATGCCGATGAAAAGCAGCAGGGGAAACAGCTCGTTGGACATTCCCGCTTCAAACAAGGCGGAAATGGGGCCGACGGTGTCCCCCTGCGTGATGGCACCCGACAGCGGCAGGTTGACCAGAATGGCACCGAAGCCCATGGGCAGCAGCAGACTCGGCTCCATCTTTTTGGCGATGGCGAGGTAGATGAGCAGCGCACCGATGCCCCACATTACCACCATCTGCCACGTCAGGTTCCCAAAGTTGGAAAACAGACTTGCGAATGTGTTCAGAAAGTTCATTTTTTCTTACCTCCTTGTGTTCTGGTACGGCGGCAAGAAAAAAGAGACTTCTGCCACAGTACCTTGTCTGTGACAAAAGTCTCAAGCGAACACATGACATCGGGCATTTCTGCCGTGATGACGCTGCCATGCAGCAGTTTCCCGAATGAAAAAACGAAAACTGCCCTTTACTCCCTTTTATCAAAGGCATTAAAACAGAATAGGGGAAGGCTGTCAAGAGGAATACGGAAATCTTTTCTGAATCTTATCCGGTCTGGGATCGCGGCTGGTCAAAGCAGGGAAGGAAAGATGACCGTGTCTGCGTGCATCGGCTGCTGAAAACAAACCGGCTGAAACAGGATTTCGTTTTCACATCACGCCTTGAAGCATCGGAGCGGAGGGGCAGATAGAAGTGGAAATGACGGTTTTGTTGTATAAAGCAAGCGGATCTGTCCTATGGATTCCTCCCTTTGTGTGATATGATTGCATCAATGAAAAGGAGGAATGCAAGATGATCCACCTGTTGCTGGCCGTGATCTATGTCTCGTTTATCAGTCTGGGATTGCCGGATTCCCTTCTGGGGGCGGCGTGGCCGTCCATTTATCAGGGGCTCAGGGTCCCGGTCTCCTATTCCGGCGTGATCTTCTGCATCATCTCGGTGGGGACGGTGATCTCCAGCCTGCAAAGTGACCGACTGATCCGGAAATTCGGGGCGGGCGGCGTCACAGCCATCAGCGTGGCCATGACGGCGGCGGCGCTGTTCGGCTTCTCCGCCAGCAATTCGTTCTGGGCTTTGTGCCTGTGGGCCATTCCCTACGGCCTCGGTGCCGGGAGCGTGGATACGGCCCTCAACAACTACGTGGCGCTCCACTTTGCCAGCCGCCACATGAGCTGGCTCCACTGCATGTGGGGCATTGGTGCCTCAGTCGGGCCGTACATCATGGGGGCTGCCTTGACGCGAGGCGCTGGGTGGCAGATGGGCTACCGTATCATCAGCGGGATGCAGGTGGTACTGACGATGATTATCGTTCTGAGCCTCCCGCTCTGGAAGGCCAAAACGACTGCGGACGCAGGGGAGCAGGAAGCGGCCCCCGCAAAGGCTCTGACCCTGAAACAAATTTTCCGCATCCCCGGCGTGAAAGAGGTTCTGGTCACATTTTTCTGTTACTGCTCGCTGGAGCAGACCACGAGTCTGTGGGCTAGCAGCTATCTGGTGCTGAACAGGGGCATCTCCCCGGAAACCGCCGCCAGCTTTGCCAGCCTGTTTTTCCTCGGCATCACTGCGGGCCGGGCCCTCTGCGGCTTTTTGACCCTGAAGCTGAACGATGCACAGATGGTTCGGATGGGCCTTGGCTTGATTGCGATGGGGGTCGTGCTCCTGCTGCTGCCGCTGGGGGAAACGGCGGCCTTGGCGGGGCTGCTGCTGGTCGGCTTCGGCTGCGCACCCATTTACCCCAGCCTGATCCATGGGACGCCGGGCCGTTTCGGGGCGGAAAATTCACAGGCGATCATCGGGGTGCAGATGGCAAGCGCCTACATCGGCAACTGCCTGATGCCGCCGCTGTTCGGCGCGGCCGCAAACCATACCACCATCGCCATTTTTCCCTATTATCTGCTGGTGATCCTGATCCTGATGGGGGCGATGCACGAGACGCTGCAAAAGGGAACAAAAGCGGGGCACTAAAACATTATTTGTGCAAAACAGCTCTGGCCTTTTTCTGCGGGGCGTGATACACTAAAGCCATCCAGAATAGGGAGGTCAAGACTATGGAATTTCATGAAGTTGTGAAAGATCGTTATTCCTGCAAAGGGTTTGGCCCCGGCAAAGTTTCCGCCGAGAAGCTGAACGCCATCCTCGAAGCGGGCCGCCTTGCGCCGACGGCCAAGAACCTGCAGGAGCAGCGGATCTATGTGATCCAGTCTGAAGAGGGTCTGGCAAAGATCGACGCTGCCACGCCCTGCCGTTACGGCGCCACCACCTGCGTGGTGGTGGCCTTTGACCGGAACAATACCTTTACCTACCCCGGCGGGAAGCGGAACTCCGGCGTGGAGGATGCCTCCATCGTGGCGACCCACCTGATGCTGGCCGCCGCCAACGAGGGGGTGGACAGCTGCTGGCTGAACTTCTTCGACCCGGACGAACTGGCCGAGGCGCTGGGGCTGCCGGAGAACGAGGAGATCCTGATGATCCTCGACCTTGGCTACGCCGCCGAGGGCACCAAGCCCTTGCCCAACCACGCTTCCAGAAAGCCGCTGTCGGAAACGGTCGCGTACCTGTGATCCGGCCATGAAGCACACGGCGTATTATCATCTGCCCGGCCTGTTCGAGTTTTATGAGCTGTACCGCGTCTTTCTGCCGTTGTTCCGCACCCATCGGGAGTATTTTTACGATTGGTGCGAGATCGGTTCGCTCTACGGTGCCCCGTCGGACTGCATCTGGGGCGGGGGGCGCACCGGCTTCGGCAGCGCCGACCCCGGCGAGGTCCTTGCTTTGACGCAGGAGTACGGCATCTCCGCCCGCCTGACGTTCAGCAACTCTCTGCTGCGGGAAGAGCACCTTGCCGACCCGAAGTGCAATGCCCTTTGCGCCCGGTTCGCGGCCGGCGGCGGGGTGCAAAGCGGCGTCATCGTCCACTCGGAATTGCTGCTGGATTACCTGAAACGGACCTATCCGGCGCTGTACTTCGTCTCCTCCACCACCAAGGTGCTGACGGAGTTTCCCCGGCTTTTGCAGGAGTTGCAGCGGGAGGAGTTCCGCTATGTCGTGCCGGATTTCCGCTTAAACAAAGCCTTTTCGGAGCTGGACGCTCTGCCGCAGACGCTGAAGGACAAGGTGGAGTTTCTCTGCAACGAGTGCTGCTGGGTCGGCTGCACCGACCGGAAACGGTGCTATGAGAATGTCAGCCGCAAAAACCTCGGTGAGCCCTGCCCGGATCACCGCTGTGCCGCGCCGGAGGCGGCAGAGGGCTACCGCTTCTCCAAGGCGATGGCAAGCCCCAGCTTCATCGGCGTGGAGGACATCCGGGACTGCTACCTGCCCATGGGCTTTTCGCAGTTCAAGATCGAGGGCCGCGGCCTTGGCAGCGCCCTGATCTTGGAGTTTCTGCTCCACTATCTGACCAAACCGGAATACCAGCTCCACGTCCGGGAGGCTGTCTATCTGGACAACATGCTCGATCTGTTCTGAGCGGTCGTCTGCTTTTATAATGTAAAAGAGGCTGCTGCACGTCGTTTTAGTCGAACGTGCAACAGCCTCTTTTTATTCATCGAACACGGCGTCCTCAGGCGAGGTCGGCGAGAATGCCCGGCCAAAGGGCTTCCTCCTGCCGCATGACGGCGAAGGCACAGTCCAGATACATCTTGTTGGCGGCGGAGATGATGGTGCTGCGGAGCAGCAGCTTTTCCTCTCCGGCGTCTTCGGCAAGGTCCCGGATGGTGTGGCGCAGGCCGAAGACGTAGGGCAGACAGTTCTCCAGCTCGTCGCAGAAATAATCGTAAGCCTGTGCGGCGGAGAAGTGCTGCCGCTGCATTTTGAACAGGGTGTCGATGTTTTCCATCGAGAGGACGGTTTTGGAGACGACGATGTAGATCAGGCTGGCCAGCTGCTCGCGGGTGTATTTTTTCTTGACGGGGTGGCTGATGATCCCTTTCTTGACATAGTTGCTCACCATGGAGGCGGTGAGCTCCACTCCTTGAAACGAACGAAAATACCCGTTGACGAACTGAACGGTCTGGTCGAGATACAGCCCAACGGAAGGCAGCTCTTCGTACCGGGGCAGGGCAAAATCCACGGCACAGGCCGCAATGCGGCGGTTCGATTCTTTTTTCATGCGGATAGTATAGCGTATTTTTCCAGCGAGGTCAACAGGTGTGTGAAATCTTTTGAAAGAATTTGCAAAAACAGTTGACAGGTTTTTGAAAAACTGATATCATGTCTCCGACAACCATGAAGACGTGGCGGCGCATCCGGCCGCTGAAAGGGAGAGATCGCTTATGAAGACCAAGATCGTTGTGGACTCCGCCGCAAACCTGTATGCGCTGGAGGGCGTGGACTTCGCCTGTGTCCCGCTGAAGATCATCACCGACCATGAGGAGTACCGCGACGACGGCACGCTGGACGCTGTGGGCATGGCAACGACCCTGCGCACTTACAAAGGAAAGACCTCCACCTCCTGCCCGAACGTCAGCGACTGGCTGGAGGCTTTCGAGGGAGCCGACGAGGTGTATGCCATCACCATCACGGGTACCCTGTCCGGCTGCTACAATGCGGCCCAGTTGGCGGCGGAAGAATACCAGCAGGAGCATCCCGGCAAGCGGGTCTTCGTGCTGGACAGCCTGTCCACCGGCCCGGAGCAGCAGCTTCTGGCCGAGCACCTGCGGGACGAGCTGGCGGCTGGGAAGGACTTTGACGCCATCTGTGCGGAGATGCTCCGCTACCACGAGCACACGCATCTGCTCTTCTCGCTGGAATCGCTGGCGAATCTGGCCCGCAATGGCCGGGTGAAGCCCGCCGTCGCCGCTGTGGCGCGGATGCTGGGCATCCGGGTCATTGGTCAGGCCAGCGCGGCGGGAGAGCTGGACGTTATCTGCAAAACGCGGGGGGAGCACGGCGCACTGGAACGCATCGTGCTGGAACTCAAAGAGCACGGCTATGTCGGCGGCCGGGGGATCGTCTCCCACTGCGGCAACCCCGCCGCCGCCGAGCGCCTCAAGCATATGATCGAGGCGGTCTTCGAGGGCGCACAGGTCGTTGTGAACCCCTGCGGCGGCCTGTGCAGCTACTACGCTGAGCTGGGCGGGCTGCTGGTTGGGTATGAGGACGCAGAGGCGTAAGAAAGCCGCCTTGCAAACCGAGCCAAGCTGCGCTATACTATCTCCATCATAAGAGCCGCGGGGCGGCGGGGGAGGGGTACAGCGTGTTCAGACTTCCATTCGTCAAATTTTTCAGCCGGATCATCAATCGGGCCACCGTCACCATTGCACTGGTGCTTTTGCAGGCGGCGTGGCTGCTGTGGGCGTTCTGGGCCTTCACCACGGGCCGGGTCTGGCTGAACGGTCTGCTGAAGGCGCTGAGCATCTGCATCGTGCTGTACCTTGTCCGGAAGGACGAAAACAGCGCTTACAAGATCGGCTGGATCGTTCTGAT
>ULQU01005927.1_pt1 | contig 10341 bp, 14 predicted proteins | sample 1954841 | NCBI WGS metagenome assembly ULQU01 (sample SAMEA4835664, study PRJEB28245) | human gut metagenome | biome: gut microbiome; material: fecal sample | place: Denmark | collected 2008
GCCGCTTAGGCTGGGCTAATTTTTAACGAACTATTGTATAAGATGATCAGACTGTATATTCCGGATAAAATATCGTCGGCCATGATTCCGTAGCCGGAAGGAAACTTTTCCATTTGCCTTATGCCTAAAGGTTTGAGTATATCGAAAAAGCGGAAGAGGAGAAAGGCAGCTAACATATATCCCCATTGTAGGTGACTGGTCACAGCCAGTAATGCAATCCATGTTCCCACCATTTCGTCAATAACCACCTTCGAAGGATCTTTTCCCCAGTATTTTTCGGCAACGCTAGCCGACCATGTTCCTAAAACAGTAAAGATGATGACAAACGAGAGTGTACATAGGAAAACAAGATGGCTGTCATTTAAAAGTGTTGCATAAGCCCACCAGATCAGCATGGCTAGAAAAGCTCCGGCTGTACCGGGTGCTATCGGACTATATCCAGAACCAAAACCGCTGGCTATTAATTGATGTATAATGGGTATTCTTGGCATATTCATGTGTTTAATACGTCGCTATTCCGAATAAATATGCAAACGTACTGTATTTATTTGAAGAATCATTTGATTGCTTCCGTTAAATTAGGCTAAATATAAAGGTGGAATCAATCATATTCTGATAGGATTTTTGGTGGTTTGTATATGAAATTCGCCAATTTTTGTAACTTTGTCAGACAGATTTTTATTAATAGAAGTTTTTTATAGCATGGAAGATAAAATGATACGGGTGGGTATCACCCATGGCGATATAAACGGAATCGGATATGAAGTGATTCTGAAGACATTCTCTGATCAGCGAATGACAGAGTTGTGTGTACCTATTATTTATGGATCTTCTAAGGTAGCGGCTTATCACAGAAAGGCATTGGATCTGCCGGCTGTCAATATAAATGTAGTTTCACGGGCCGAAGAAGCCGGACTAAACCGGGTTAATATCATTAATTGTGTAGAAGATGATATTAAGGTAGAATTGACTCAGTCAACACCGGTTGCGGGTAGGGCAGCGTATAAAGCCCTGGAGGCGGCTGTAGCGGATCTGAAAAGTGGAGCGATAGATGTATTGGTTACAGCTCCTATCAATAAACATAATATTCAGAATGCCCAATTCCATTTTCCGGGTCATACGGAATATCTGGAACAAACCTTGGGAGATGGCCAGAAAGCATTGATGATTCTGATGACGGATACTTTGCGTGTGGCTTTGGTAACCGGGCATATTCCGGTTTCGCAAGTTCCTTCTCAAATTACGGTTGAGAATATTGTAACAAAGCTGCAAGTATTCAATCAGTCGCTGAAACAAGACTTTACGATTATCAAGCCTCGAATAGCCGTTTTGGCTCTTAATCCTCATGCAGGAGATAATGGTGTAATAGGAAACGAAGAGGTAGAAATTATCAAACCGGCGATGGAAGAAGCCGAACGTCTGGGTGTCATGTCTTTTGGACCATTTCCGGCAGATGGCTTTTTCGGATCAAAGATGTATGAAGATTTTGATGGAGTGTTAGCGATGTATCATGATCAGGGATTGGCTCCGTTCAAGGCATTGGCGATGGAAGAAGGTGTGAATTATACAGCCGGTTTGCCTTTTGTCCGGACTTCTCCGGCACATGGTACGGCTTATAATATAGCAGGTCAGAATCTGGCTTCCGAATCATCATTCCGCCAGGCTGTTTATACGGCATTGGATGTATATCGGAGTCGTCAGTCATATCGGGAAGCAACGGCTCATCCTTTGCGTAAACAATATTTTGACAAAGGAAGCGATAATGTCAAGTTGGATTTGACAAAAGATGAAGAGCCTGAATTATAAACAGTAAGAAGAAGCGTCGGTTTCTTCCGATAGATAAGGATACACAACATAACAGATGTTTGCATGAAAATGATAAATGGCTGTTATGTTGTGTTTTTGTTTTATGTAGAAGATAATTGCTGTTTACTGTTCAATTTGTTTGATAAACTGTTCTATTGCTTGGTTGGAAATTCTTTTTCAAAGGATTTTTTTTCAGATAGCGAAAGATTATGTAAGTTTGCGGCTTAAAAACAAGTTTATAAACCATGTTTAAGGATAAAACAATTGTATATACTTCTGGAACATTTGATATGTTTCACTATAATCATCTTCGAATGATCAATTATGCACGTAGCTTGGCAGATATTCTGATTGTCGGAGTAAGTACGGATGAATTGGTTGAATCGTATAAACCGAAACCAATTATTCCGTTTCATGAGCGTTTGCAGATTATCGAAGCATTGAAAACACCGGATATCGTAATTCCCCAGCATACATTAGACCATACGGAAATCGTAAAGAAATTGAATATTGATGCTTTTGTGGTAGGTGATGATTGGTATGGTAAGTATGATTACCTGAAGGATTTGGGAGTTCAAGTCTTTTATTTCCCGTATGGAACAGGTGTCTCTTCATCAAACTTAAAGAAGACAATTCATGATTCGTATGAGGCTAATTTGCGTTCACAGCGTCAGGCAAAACCGCAATCGGTAAAAGGCTTTTCTGAAAAATAAGGCAGGTTATGAGTAAATATGTATTTATAACCGGTGGAACCAAAGGAATTGGTAAGGCGGTAGCTGAATGTTTGGCAAAATCGGGTTATCATTTGATTTTAACTTATTCAGCGGATCAGAAGACAGCCGTAAATACTCAGCAGGAACTGCAGGCGAAGTATGGAATTTCTGTTTCTGTTATTCAGGCTGACAATTCGAATCTTCAGGCGATTGATACAATTGCCTCTTATCTGGCGGAAAAGGATTTGTATTTGGATGCTCTTGTGATGAATGCCGGAACAACCTGTCGGGATTCATTTGAACAAATGCAGTATGAAGACTGGGAACGAGTGTTTTGTACCAATGTGCATTTCCCAGTATTTTTGTTGCAACGGATTATTACCCGGATCAAGAAGGGAGGAAGTGTCGTATTCACCGGTTCTCTGATGGGAATTGAGCCTCATTCCGTCTCATTGGCTTATGGGGTGACGAAAAGTGCCGTTCATAGCTTAGTAAAGAATTTAGTCAAGTTTTTGGTTCCTTACGAAGTTCGGGTAAATGGTGTTGCTCCAGGGTTTGTAGATACGGAATGGCAGAAGAACAAGCCTGCCGAGATTCGCCGGAATATAGAACGGAAAGTCGCTTTAGGACGGTTCTGTGATCCAATGGAAGTTGCCGAGGTCTATAAAATGTTGATAGAGAATAGTTATTTTAATGGAGAGGTGGTCGTCGTAGATGGCGGTTATTCTTATAAATAAAAGAACATGGGAGAATTGAATAAAGAATATGAGGCTTCGTTGAAGTCTATTGAAACAGAAAACTTTGTCGATCGTATATTTTATCGTCCTATAGGTTTTCAAATAGCAAGGGCCTTACGTAATACCGGCGTGACACCGAACATGATTACCGTTATATCGATTTTCGTAGGTGCGGCAACCGGTTTTTTATTTTATCATAGCGATTTAAAATATACCGTGTATGGTATTTTATGTTTGGTCTGTGCCAATATTTTAGATTGTGTAGACGGACAGTTGGCTCGTTTGACTGGTATTAAATCGAAAATAGGGCGAATATTGGATGGCTTTGCCGGAGATATTTGGTTTGCCTGTATTTATATTGGTCTGGCTTTGCGGTTGGCGAATGAAACCGGAACGTATGCTTTCTTTATTTTGGCTGTGTTGTCAGGAATGTCACATTTACTACAAGCCAATATAACGGATTATTATAAGACGTTGCATCTTTATTTCATCAGTAAAGACAAAGGAGCAGAGTTTCAGTCGTTAGAGCAAGTTGTTGCCCAGCATAAAGAGATGAAATACGGGATTACGAAGTTCTTCTATTTTCTGTATCGGTGGTACACGTTGATACAAGTAAAGGCAACGCCAACCTTACAGTTAATGTTGAAGAATCTACACGCTAAATATGGTGATGATTTCCCGCAGGATGTTCGGTTGGATTTTCGTCGGCAAAGTAAACAATTGATGAAAATGATCGATTTGATGACATTCAACGGGCGTACGCTTATTATGTTTATTATTGTCTTGTCTGGCCATGTATGGGCTTATTATCTATATGAAATCATTGTTTTGAATATCGTGTTGATGATAAGTATGCGTCGCCATGAAAAGATGTGTCAATCTTTCTTGAATAGGTGATTCGTTATGAAGGAAACTGTTATAGACAGTAATGATTTGAAAGAACTTTCACCTTTCTTTAAAACTCGATTGGGTGTATGGATTGGAAAATTACTCATCAAGTGCTTAAAGATAGATAAAGTCAATCAAGCTCATAAGAATAGTTGTCATTTGCGAGGTGCAGATTTCACATCGGCCTTGTTGAAAGATCCATTAATTGACTTGAAATACCGGATTCATGGTGCAGAACGATTGGAACATTTGCCTGAAGGATCGTTTGTGACGGTATCGAACCATCCGATAGGTTCATTAGATGGAATTATGCTAATTGATATGTTTGCGGCCCGCCGTCCTGATTTTAAGGTAATGGTGAATGGTATTTTGTCGAAGATTGGAGCAATGAATGATAATTTTATAACCGTTCATCCGGATACCAAACGAGACGGGAAAGGAAACCGGAACAATATGAATGGTGTCCGACTATGTCTTCAGCATATTAAAGAAGGACATCCGATGGGATTTTTCCCGGCGGGAGCCATGTCTTTTTATAATAGTCAATATCATGCTGTACGAGATCTTCCTTGGACACGCAGTGTGATTCGCTTGATTCAGAAAGCCAATGTTCCTGTTTATCCTGTATATTTTGATTTTCTGAATTCCAAGTATTTCTATTTTTTAGGCTGGCTGAATTGGAAGTTGCGTACGATTCGGATAGTTCCGGAAGTATTCAATAAGCGAGGACGAACTGTTGATGTTTATATCGGGGCTCCCGTTTCTGTTGAAAAGATCCAATCGTTTACTTCTGATGAGGCATTGGGACAGTATCTGTACGACTTGACTTATTCTTGTAAGAATAGTTGAGGTTGATTCTGTTCTTTGGCATATTTTATCAGTTGTGAAGACGGTAATTTGATAGAATATTTATACTTTTGATACATTAATCAGTATCATTGAAAAATGAAAATAGATCTTCAGCAAATAAAACAGCGTTTTGGTATTATCGGTAATAGTGTTGGATTGAATCGGGCTATCGATGTCGCTTTGCAAGTAGCCCCTACAGATTTATCCGTATTGATTACTGGTGAGAGTGGTGTTGGTAAGGAGGTTTTTCCTCAAATCATCCATCAGAACAGCGCCCGTAAGCATGGATCGTATATCGCTGTCAACTGTGGAGCCATACCGGAAGGTACTATTGATTCGGAATTATTTGGTCATGAGAAAGGTTCTTTCACGGGAGCCTTGGCTGATCGTAAAGGATATTTTGAAGTAGCCGACGGGGGAACTATCTTTTTGGATGAGGCAGGAGAATTGCCTTTGCCTACTCAGGCCCGCTTATTACGTGTGTTGGAAACTGGAGAGTTTATAAAAGTCGGTTCGTCGAAAGTACAAAAGACCAACGTTCGTATTGTGGCTGCTACCAATGTTAACTTGGTTCAGGCTGTGGCCGACGGTAAGTTTCGTGAGGATTTATACTATCGTTTAAATACAGTCCCTATTCAAATTCCGCCATTGCGGGAACGGTCGGAAGACATTATCTTATTATTCCGTAAGTTTGCAGCCGACTGTGCCGAAAAATACCGGATGCCAGCAGTCCGGTTGGATGATGATGCCCGTCAGTTGTTGCTTTCTTATCGTTGGCCTGGTAACATCCGTGAGTTGAAGAACGTAACGGAACGAATTTCGGTCATCGAAGAGAAACGGGAAATAAGTGCAGACATTTTGCGGCTATATTTACCGAATGTGAATGTAGCCAAGTATCCTGTTTTGGTAAAACAAGAAAACGAACAGCGTTCATTTAATAATGAACGGGAAATCTTATACCAGATTCTGTTTGACATGCGGAAAGATGTCAATGATCTGAAGAAGCTGGTTCATGATATTATTGGTGGAACAGTGCCTGTTTCTGTTGATAAGAATGAAACGTATCCTTCTACTATTCATCCTGTGACAACAATTCAACCTCCTGTGCAGGAAGCCGAGACGGTAGAAGAAGAATCAATGTCGCTCGAAGATGTTGAGAAAGATATGATTCGGAGAGCATTGGAACGACATAATGGAAAGCGGAAGAATGCGGCTGCTGACTTGAAGATCTCGGAACGAACATTATACAGAAAAATTAAAGAATATAATTTGGAATAATCTATGAAGAAATCAGGAATCATTTATCTGTTTCTTGTCTTGTTTGTTATTATGGCAGGATGTACGATATCTTATAAATTTAATGGTGCTTCGATAGATTATACGAAGGTGAAGACTATTTCCATCAAGGATTTCCCAAATCAGGCACCTTTGGTTTATCCGCCCTTGTCTCAACAGTTCACGGAAGGTGTAAAAGATATTTATGTACGTCAGACCCGTTTGTCGTTGGTTCGGGATAATGGTGATTTGCAATTGGAAGGAGAGATCACGGGCTATGATCTGACTCCAATGGCTGTAAAGGAAGATGCTTATTCTTCAAAGACTAAGTTGACCATTACGGTGAAGGTCCGATATACGAATCGTACCAATGCTGATGAAGACTTTGAGCAATCATTCTCGGCCTATCGTGAATTTGACAGTAATGTCATGTTACAAGATGTTCAGGATCAGTTGTGTTCGGAAATAATCGAGGAACTGGCTGACCAGATCTATAATTCGACAGTTGCCAACTGGTAATGGAGTGAGGCATGAATGCGGTTGAATTACATGAATATATGCAGAATCCGGACTTGCTGACGGAAGATACGTTGGCTGATATCCGGCAGACCATGAACTCATATCCGGCCTTTCCGGCCTTAAAGATGCTTTATTTGCAGAATTTATGGAAAGTGAATAGTCCGGATTTCAAACGGGAATTGGAACAGTTGGCAATAGGTATTGCCGATCGAAAGCGACTGTATGTTCTGTTGAAAGGTTCGCCATTCATGCGTGAAGAATCGGCCGTTGATGCAGCGGCTAAAAAGGATTCTTTTGCTTTGATTGATGCCTTTTTATCAGATACTTCGACTGGGAAAGATGCCGTGGATGAAGATAAGCCTCTTTTGTTGGAATCTTCAGCTTCGTCTGATTATTTTCACTGGAAGGATGTAGCGCAGACCGATTCGACTTCTCGGTCGGAAACAGAGCCGGAAGACATGAAGTTAAAACACCAGGATTTAATCGATTCGTTCCTGGAAAAGGACCATTCTCAGAAACCGGTATGGAAGGAAAAAGAGATAGACGATAATCCGGTTCAGGAAGACGAGGAGGAAGAAGATGTTTCACTTAAGCAATTGGATGACTCTTATTTTACGGAGACTTTGGCCCGAATTTACGTAAAACAGAAAAGATATGATAAAGCTTTGCAAATTATTAAAAACTTAAGTTTGAAATATCCAGAAAAAAATATTTACTTTGCAGACCAAATTAGATTTCTTGAGAAATTGATTATTAACACTAAAAAATAAATTAAAAAAATGTACGTATTTATTTCGATCTTGATTCTGATCGCTTCAATCTTGTTGATTTTGATTGTTTTGATTCAGAATTCTAAAGGCGGTGGTTTGGCTTCAGGATTTTCTTCTTCTAATCAAATCATGGGCGTTCGTAAAACAACCGATTTCTTGGAAAAGGCAACTTGGACTTTGGCAGGAACAGTGGTTGTATTGAGTATCGTTATTACAGCATTCATTCCTCGTGGTGAACAAAATGCCAATCAGTCTGAAATCAAACAGCAAGTTAATGATGCAGTAACGATTGATCCGAATGCCGTTTCTCCAGATTTTGGTACAGCACAACAAGCTGAAACTCCGGCAGAAGAAGCTCCGGCAGAAGAAGCAGAACAAAAATAATAAAAGCTGTCTGAGAAAATATATAGAAGGCTGTTCGGCTGCAAAGCTGTACAGCCTTTATTTGTTTGATAACCGAATAAAATAAGAATAAAGAGATGAACTGGAATGGATTATTAATCGGAGTGGTTACTTTTTTGGTCATTGGTTTATTTCATCCACTTGTGGTAAAAGCCGAATACTATTGGGGAACAAAGAGCTGGTGGCTTTTTTTAGTAGGAGGAATCTTGGCCGCTATTGCTTCTTTGTTTATAGAAAATATATTGGGCTCTACGATTTGCGGAGTATTTGCCTTCTCTTCATTTTGGTCTATTAAAGAAGTCTTTGAACAAGAAGAACGGGTTTTGAAAGGTTGGTTTCCTAAAAATCCGAACAGAACGTATCCGGACCGGAAATAAATATTCCTGTCTAAGCTTTTCATAGTCCCAATCTTTGCAAATGATTCCAACGAGTTTCAAAAACAGTTCTCGTTATTTCCGTTTTCGATTCTCGGGAGTTTTGTTTTCCGTTTATATATTAGTAGGATGAAGAAACAGGTATTAGCTGGGAGCTTTGCCGGCATTGATCATTTCCATTTATAACGGACTAAGTGAAGGCAGGTTCTACAAATTACAATTTGATAGATTTATATGAAACTCAAAAAGATTGTTTGTACTTTGTTTAAAGTACTACTTGCCTTGTTGGTTATAGCATTTGCTTATTTTGTATATGCTGTTATTTGGATTTATCGGTTTAATGCAGAGCAGAAAAGAGCAGTAGAAAATATTGATTCCGTTTTTTATCAAACTTCGCAGTTGATTCGTGATCCGAATGGCTATTTCGGGATCGTTGCCACAATCAATAATCTATGTGTGGATACATTGCTGATAGATACGCAAGCCTCGACTTCTTTGGCCAAGCAGGAACTATTAGACAAGTATGAAGCCGAATATTGGAAAAGGAAACCCATACCGACTTTTAACTTTTATAAGCAGGCCTATTTCTCAAAACTATATAGGGTAAATGAAATAGGTATCGGCGATTGTACGCTGAAAGAGGTTGTTTTTACTTCCGTTCCGAAAGATAACGGGATGTATAATGCTTTATACCGAACGGTATTAGGACGTACCATAATCGAAAATATGGGTTGGAAGTTCGATTTGGATAAGAATGAAATGACTTTATTCTCTCTTGAGAATAAGAATCTATTGGAACGGGAAGCGGAAGGCTTCACGTTAGTAAAGAATGGCATAAATGATTTATCGCTTTATGGCGAACAAACCGATAGTTTGCAGTTAATATTTGACTTAGGGTCTAATTATGATATGTTAATCGATCAAACTGTTTATGAGAAATTACGGAAACATCAGACGCCAAGACGGTATGCCATCTTTCGTAGAGAAGGATTAACGGATACGGTTGAAGAGTTCCATGGTATTACAATGTATTGCAACGGGATCGCTATTCCGGATTGTACATTAGATTATATACCTTCAATTAATAAAAATGTTGCAGGAAATATCTTTGCTGGGAAAATAAACTTCATACTTGCCGGTGAAGATTTATATTTTAAACAACGAGTTGATACAATTCCAACTAATCAAGCCAAACTTTCTGTACTCGGTTTAAGCATTAATCTCCGCGGCAATGCTGTTTGTGTTACAGCATTGGAAATTAACGGATTGGCAGAAACAGTTGGATTAAAGTTAGGAGATAAGGTAATTGCTGTCGATAATGGGGCGATTCCTGTAGATGCGATGTCAGTATCGAGCGGTAAATTAGAAAGATATATTCAACAAACGGATAGTCTAACTTTGGAAATAGAACGTAATGGAGAAAGGAAAAATTACATGATCGTACATAATGGGTGATTAAAACATATCAAACAGTTTCAGAAAGAGTAAAAGGATAATTCTTTTACTCTTTCTGCTTTGAGGTAGATTGTCCCTAAAATTCCTTAAGACCATATTTCGCACTGTAAAGCTGCAGTGCATCTTTAACTGCCTTCTCTCCGAATATTTTTATCATATCTTCCAAATCGTATTTCATCGCTTCTTCGTTAAGAGGAGTGAGACACATGACGCGCGACTCCATGTCAAAGTAGTCAGGCAGTCTGAGGAACATACCTTTTGTAGATTGACCATACAGTCGCCATGCCGTTATCGGTTTCCGGAATGAGGTTGCTTCGCAGAACATCTCGCGCATGTTTTGCACGTTCGAGACGTTCCAATCGTTCAGAGGCTGGTTAAATGCCGATGCCCGTACGAACATCTCTCTCATATTTGTAACGGCAGATACGTTCCACGTACCGACAGATTGGTTGAAGCTCTTTGCCATATCGAACATATGGCACATGTCGGTAACGCTGGAGACATCCCACGAGTTAACCCAAGTTTGATAGTAAATTTATGCTTTTCTTTGCTA
>ULQU01046896.1_pt1 | contig 10322 bp, 6 predicted proteins | sample 1954841 | NCBI WGS metagenome assembly ULQU01 (sample SAMEA4835664, study PRJEB28245) | human gut metagenome | biome: gut microbiome; material: fecal sample | place: Denmark | collected 2008
TCACTCCGTTCCAAAGTGCAGAACGGGAGTCGTTCAACGGATTGGCATTGGCAATAGTTCGTGGGAAAAAAGGGACTACAGGAAAGATGCAAGTACAAGTAAGTGGAGCCGGATTGGAATCTGATTCGATAGAAATTGAAGTGAAATAAAAGAAAGGAGAAATAAGCATGACGATAAAAGAAATTGCATCCATGATTGATATTAGTGCCGTTCGAGCAGAATCAACCTGGAATGAAATAGAAGATATATTACAGGCAACACGGAAATATCCATTTATCTGTATCTTTTCCATGCCGAGTATGCTGGATCAGATTTTCCCTTATCGGAAAGAAATTCTGAATTTGAGAATTGGTGGAATTGTCGGTTTTCCTTCTGGCGGAGAAACTTTGGAAACAAAACTATTTGAGGCCAGGCAACTGAAAGAAAAGGGATGCGATGAGATAGACATGGTATTGAATATCGGTAAACTCAAATCAGGCTTTTTAGAAGAAGTAAAAGATGAAATCGAGCAGATAAAAGCTGTTGTAAGTCCGTTACCTTTAAAGGTCATTATGGAAGTGGTCTTGTTGACAGATGAAGAAATTGCTACGGCAGCACGGATCATTCGAGATGCCGGTGCTTCGTTTGCCAAGACAGGAACCGGTTGGGCAGGAGCGACTACCGAACACCATATTGAAGTCATTAAGGCTGCGGTTGGCGATACGATACCATTGAAGGTTGCTGGAGGCGTTCGTTCACTGGATACATTATTAAAGATGCGAGATATGGGTGTTTCCCGTTTTGGTATTGGATATAAATCTGCGCTTCATATTATGCAAGAAGCCGAAGAACGTGGATGGGTATGAAAGAACCGAAAGTGATTGCATACGATTTGGGAACGGGAGGTATCAAAGCCTCCCTGTTTTCTGTTACCGGGAATATTTTGTCTTCTGTATTTATTCCTTATTCCACTTGTTTCCCGCAGAAAGATTGGCAGGAACAAGCACCGGAAGACTGGTGGGAGGCGGTGGTATGTTCCACTCGCCAATTGTTGAAACAATCCTCAATTCCACCGGAAGAAATTGTTTCCTTAGCTATCTCCGGCCACAGTTTAGGGGTAGTTCCAATAGGGAAAGACGGACGATTACTCCGGAAAACAACTCCTATCTGGTCAGATCAGCGGGCTACACAAGAAGCAGAAGATTTCTTTACCCGGATTGATTATCAGACTTGGTATGAACATACCGGTAATGGTTTCCCTCCAGCCTGTTATTCAGTTTTTAAGATCATGTGGTATCGGAATCATGAACCGGAAATGTTTGCGAAGATTCATCAGGTAATCGGGACGAAAGATTATTGTAATTATCGGTTTACGGGCCGACTTTGTACAGATGCTTCTTATGCATCTGGAAGCGGTGTCTTTAATTTGCATACTTGGCAGTATGAAGCAGATTATATACGGGCTGCAGGGTTGGATGCTGCACTCTTCCCTGAAATCTTACCTTCGGATGCGGTGATTGGAACTTTGACTGAAGAAGCTGCTCGTGAAACGGGTTTGAATCCGGCTACGAAAGTTATGGCTGGAGGAGTGGATAATTCTTGTATGGCATTAGGTGCCGGTGGCATTAGGGCTGGTGAGGTTTATACTTCATTAGGCAGTTCGGCATGGATTGCTTTGATTGACGATAAGCCAATTTTGGATTTCCAGCGTAAACCGTATGTTTTTGCCCATCTTATTCCGGGGTTATACACGTCTGCTACATGTATTTTCTCAGCTGGAAACAGCTATCGTTGGGTGCGTGATACATTGTGTATGGATTTGTTGCAACACGAGAAAGAGACTGGGGTGAATGCTTATGTGCAAATGGATAAACTGGCAGCCACATCTGTTCCGGGTTCGAATGGTGTTTGTTTTAATCCGAGTTTAGCTGGTGGTTCGATGTTGGAACCGTCTCCTTTTATTTGTGGAGCTTTTGCCGGTTTGCAGTTAGGGCATACTAGGGCGGATTTGATCCGAGCAGCCATGGAAGGTATCGCTTTGAATTTACGAGTTGCTTTGGATTTACTACAATCCTATTCTCCGGTTACACGAGATATGTTGATTGTTGGTGGTGGTGCCAAAAGTCCGTTTTGGATGCAATTGTTTGCAGATATATATCATTTACCTATTGTCAAGACTAATATTGATCAGGAAGCAGCTTCTTTAGGTGCAGCAGCATTGGCGTTGAAAGGAATCGGACTTTGGTCGGATTATCAACCTATATCTCAACTTCACCAAGTAGAAAGACGGTATCAGCCTCAAGAAGAAACGGCTTTGTTTTATCAGGAAAAGATATTACCTCGTTTTCGACAACTTACGCAGTTGTTGGGGACATTTATTTAAAAAACAATCTGAAATTTTTGTTCAATGACGAGAAGAAAACAGTGGGTGATTATAGGTCTTTTATTCAGTCTGGCTCTAATTGGGATAGGTAATTGGATTGGCAGTAAAGATCTTTTTGTTTCAGGATGGATAAAGGGGACACAATGGTATTTGCAAGGTCGTGAAGTTTTTAATTTTAGATTGAAGAAAGTTGATTCTCTTTATGATGCGAAAGAATACCGCTACTTTTTGTTCGTTCGGGAGTCTGTTGATTTTCGTTTAAGCGATGAGGTTCTGGATTCGTTGCTTGTATTGACAGCTGATCATGTTACGGCATTACCAGGCTACCAAGATGTTGACAAGATTTCTTTATCGGGATCTGCTTTTGATTTTCTAATGAAGCCGGATCTAGCTATAACTTTGTTTCGGGTAGTTCATGTAACAAAAGAAAAGAATGGGTATTTGTATCGTTTGGAGCGAACGAAATGATTGAAGGAAACGGATAAATATTTTATAATTAACTTATAAAGGGGATGAGTTTGCTATGTATGGGAAAAGGAAATTTTGGATGAGTGTTCTCTGTATGGTAGGAAGTCTGAGTTTGTATGCACAAGAGCAGATCTATGTTTCTCCGCGAGGAAACGATAAGGCAGAAGGAACCTTGAAGAAACCGTTACGAACGATTCAGGCGGCCGTTGATAAGGCTAGTCAGAAAAAGGATGCAGATGTAGAGATTATATTGCGTGGCGGTGCTTATGAGTTGGATAGGACGGTGGAAATAGGAAAAGGTTTGTATGCTTCTCTGCGGATAAAACCTTATGGAAAGGAAGTTGTTTCTGTTTCGGGTGGTCGGACAATTGCCTTGAATCGTTTGAAGAAGGTTTCGAATCCGGATGTGAAGGCACGGTTGCAGCCTCAGGTAAGTTCCGTTGTACGCGAATTGGATTTAAGGAAGTTAGGAATAGATGTGCAAGGATTGCGTCCGTCGGGTTTTGGTCGTCCCAGTAGTGCGGCTTGGACCGAATTGTTCATGAACGAACAACCTTTGCAGATTGCCCGTTGGCCGAATGATTCGACTGTCTTGATCGGGAAAGTATTGAAGGCAGGAACCGGAGAACATGTGGCAGAGGCAGAGTTACCGGTATTCTGTTATAATGAAGATCGCCCGTCTGCTTGGAAAAATGCCGGGAAGTTTTGGATTGGCGGATATTTCGCCCATGGGTATGCAGATGATATGATACCTGTTGAAAAGATTGATCCTTCGGATAAGACAATCCATCCGGCGATGCAAACGGTCTATGGCTTTATGACGGGAGCAGACTGGCGACGTTGGTATGCGTTGAATTTATTGGAAGAATTGGATTTACCAGGCGAATATGTGATCGATGAGGAAGAAGGCAAGATGTATGCATATCCGAAAGATACACTCACATCATTGCATGTATCGGTGTTGGATGAACCTTTGGTGGCTTTGGAACATTGTTCGGATGTAACATTGGAAAATCTGACATTTGAATATGGACGGTATATCGGTATCTATTTGGAGGATACTAAACATGTGCGTATTCAGGGATGTACGATCCGGAATATGGGTGGTGTGGCTGTATCAATGGGAAAAGGTACATTGACTCCTGATAAAACGACCTTGAAACCTCATGCTGCAGAAGCTGGTGGAGTACCGACATCGCGCGTTGTGGGTGATTTGTTGGGAAAAGTATATCAGGATGTCTTGTTCAATCGACAGGCAGGAATGGATAATGGCGTAGTGGATTGTTATATATACCATGTAGGTGCAGGCGGTGTTAGTTTGGGTGGAGGCGATCGGGCTTCCTTGACTCCGGCAAATAACTTTGTGGAGAATTGTCGGATACATGATTTTAACCGAATTGAGAAGTCATATCGTCCGGGCGTGTGGATCGATGGAGTAGGAAACCGGGTTTCTCAGTGTGACATTTATAATGCGCCCAGTATGGCAATTCTGTTTCATGGGAATAACCATGTGATAGAATATTGTAAGATTACGAATGTTTGTGGCGAAGTGGATGATCAAGGAGCAATTTATTACGGACGAGATCCGTCGGAGCAAGGCAATGTCATTCGGTATTGTTATTTCCATAAGTTAAGTCCGCGTCATCGGGTAACGGCCACTTATCATGATGATGGAGCTTGTGGTGGTGAAGTCTATGGTAATATTTATCACAATGCCGGTTCTTTACCTGTATTGATCGGTGGTGGACATTATAACCATTATCATCATAATTTATTTATTGATTCACCCTGTGCCATTCATTTGGATAATCGTATGCAGAATTGGGGTACGGGAATGGTGGCTCCGGATGGAATCATTGACCAGCGTTTGAAGAAAGTTCGTCATACCGAACCTCCTTATAGTGAGGCTTATCCGAAATTGGTAAACTATTGGCAGGAAGATCCGGCTTATCCACATGGAAATCTGATTGAAAGTAATCTCTTCTATCGTATTGGTAATGTGGTCCATGGAGAGACTCAATGGGCCGAGTTTCGGAATAACTGGATAACCAATGATGATCCGGGTTTTGTCAATCCTGACAATCCATTAGAGGGATTCAAGACTGATGCTGATCTATTCAAGTATATTCCGGGTTTCCCTCAGTTGCCTTTTGATAAGATTGGATCGAAACTTCCGTAATGGATTGCTAAATAATTCGGATTTTATTTCTCTATCTCTGTTTTTTTGCGTTTCTTGTACACCAATTAACGTAATAGTCATTTTATTTAAGATGATAGAAAAATGAAGAGACATTTGAAACAAATCTGTTTAATGGCTTTGGTTTGTTTGGAGACCTTTTTTCTTTCGTGCTCAGGGAAAAAGACTGAAACAAATCAGGTCACAGCGTCTTCGACGAAGAGTAATGTATTGCCTGAATGGGCATTGGGTGGTTTTGTGAGACCGGAAGGCGTGAATCCGATCATTCAACCTCGGCCGGAAAGTAAATTCAACTGTCCGATGCGGAAAGAACCTGTCGGTTGGGAAGAAAGTGACACCTTTAATCCGGCAGCTACCCTGAAGGGTGATACGATCTGTGTGTTGTATCGGGCAGAAGATAATTCTGCTAAGGGTATTGGTATGCGTACTTCCAGAATTGGTTTGGCTGAGAGTACGGATGGTATTACGATGATCCGGCGTGATAAACCGGTGATGTATCCGGCAGAAGATAATGCCAAAGAATTCGAATGGCCGGGTGGTTGTGAAGATCCGCGTGTAGCCATGACGGAAGATGGACTCTATGTCATGTTATACACCGCTTGGAATCGGGATGTGCCCCGTTTGTCGGTTGCAACTTCCAAAGATTTGCTCACTTGGGAAAAGCATGGGCCTGCTTTTGCCAAGGCTTATAACGGGCGTTTCAAAGATATGGCTTGTAAGTCCGGTTCGATTGTAACAAAGCTGGTGGATGGTAAGCAAACGATCGCTAAGGTAAATGGAAAATATCTGATGTACTGGGGAGAACACATGGTGGCTGCTGCTACTTCCGATGACTTGATCAATTGGGAACCGGTGTTGGATGATCAAAACGAGTTGCTCGGACTTATTTATCCTCGGGAGAAATACTTTGACAGCGCTTTGACCGAATGTGGCCCTCCTGCAGTGATTACGGAAGATGGTATTCTTTTATTATATAATGGAAAGAACGAAACCAACGAGAAACGGGATCCTCGCTTCAATGCCGGTACATACAGCGCTGGTCAGGTCTTGTTCGATCTTCAGCATCCTTATCAGGCGATCGGACGATTGGATGTTCCGTTCTTCCGACCTATGGCAGACTTTGAAAAGAGTGGTCAGTATGTGGATGGAACAGTCTTTATTGAAGGCTTGGTCTTCTTTAAAGGGAAATGGTATTTATATTATGGTTGTGCCGATTCAATGGTAGGCGTGGCTGTTTATGATCCACAGAACAAAGCCGAAGGGGATATGTTACCTTGATTAGGAAAAACGTCAGTTACTCTGGTTACTTCGAGTAGCTGACGTTTTTTTCATATGGAAAGATTTTCATTTTTCTGAAAAAATTTACTTCTTTTGTAGGTTTGTTGGCCTATGGAGAAAACAGAAGTACATATCTTGACAGAAATCGCAGCCGGAAATATCCAAGCATTCGAGCAGTTATTCTTTCGATATCAGCCGAAGCTGGTTTGTTTCCTGACGGGTTTGACGCATGATTCGGAATTAAGCCGCGACATGGCGCAAGAGATGTTCCTTTCTATTTGGAAAGACCGCGAGAAACTGGTACGGGTGGAGTCTGTTTCTGCCTATCTTTATCAAATGGCCCGCTATAAAGTGTATGATTACTTTGATCATCTGGCTGTGACCGAACAGTATGCTCATGAATATCTGGAAAATGCCTCCGAAGCAGAGTCGGAAGAAGAACAATTGTTTGCCCGTGAGCTTCAAACGATGATTCAAGCGGCTGTTCAGCAAATGCCACCCCAACGTCAATTAGTTTATCGGATGAGCAGGGAAGAAGGCTTGTCCAATGATGAAATAGCTCTCCGTCTGCATATCAGCAAACGAACCGTAGAGAATCATCTGACGGCTGCATTGGCCATCTTGCGTAAGGTCGTATATTTATGGCTGCTCTTCACGTTCCGATAATACTCCTTAATGAAACTCGTTAGAATTAAAAACGAAAGCTACGGGAATCGATAATGAATCTCGTTAGAAACCTTCCAAAGACTTTGTCTTTTCTTTTATTCACAACGTATTCATGTGAAACAATCATGGACTTTGTGGAAAAATTATTTGAGTGAAATAATTTTTAACAAAAAAATCTCCATTGGGCTTGTGTGTGTTTCGATGTTGAACCTACTAACGTATAAAAGCAGATAATATGGATGCACTCTATTCTGTATTTTATGGAATTGAAAAATCTGTTCAAATTTGAATCCTTATTTTATATAAGCTTTTAATGGGGAAGGATTATAATTTATGTATTGTGTAATCCTTCTATTGCAGATAAGAGTAGTAGTACGACAGCTGTTTTTCTATAGGAAAGCATGTATTGTCACTTAATGAACCGACGGATATAAGTAAAGGAAGATACATGTTGGATGATGGAGGCAATAACGAAATCAAATCTATGTTTATAACAAGTTGTAATTATGGTTAAATAAAATATTGTATTGATCGAATTTGTTTATTAAACAGATTCGATTGACTGTAAAATAATAAATTGGACTATTAGATTTATATTAAAAGATGAAGAAGTTTATTTATATTAGTTGTATTATAAGTTTATCTATCAGTGTTCAGAAAGGCAATTCGCAAGATTGTAGATGGATTGATTTTAATCAAAACGGAGTTATGGATGTGTATGAAGATCCGTATGCTCAACTAGATAAAAGGGTGAACGATCTTTTATCACAAATGACAGTTAAAGAGAAAATGTCATTGTTGAATGAATTAGCCCCGGCAATACCTCGGTTAGGCGTATCAAAGTATTATCATGGAAATGAGGCATTACATGGGGTAGTTCGTCCAGGTAAATTTACAGTTTTCCCTCAGGCTATAGGTTTAGCATCAACATGGAATCCTGATTTGATCCATCAAGTAGCCACCTCTATTTCCGATGAAGCTCGGGGGCGATGGAATGAAATGGAACAAGGTAAATTACAATTAGATAAATTTAACGATTTGTTGACTTTTTGGTCTCCAACAGTGAATATGGCTCGTGATCCTCGTTGGGGGAGAACTCCCGAAACTTACGGTGAAGATCCCTATTTGACTTCTCAAATAGGGATTGCTTTCGTGAAAGGGCTTCAAGGAGATGATCCAAAATATTTAAAGGTAGTATCAACTCCAAAACATTTTGTAGCTAATAATGAGGAACATAATCGATTCAGTTGTCAAGTGAGTGTGCCTGAACAGGTTTTGCGTAATTATTATTTGCCGGCTTTTCAAGCTTTGATTAGCGAAGGAAAAGCCCAAGCAATCATGACAGCATATCCTGCTATCAATGGTATACCATGTACGGCTAACCATTGGCTATTGAATGATGTTCTTCGAAAGGAGTGGGGATTTAAAGGATATACGGTTTCGGATTGTAGTGCGGTTGCAAATATTTATCATAGTCATCATTATACGGAGACCATTGAAGATGCCGCCGCCGCCGCTATGAAAGCTGGACTTGATTTGGAATGCAATGGATATTGTGATCAGTGTTTTATTTATCGAGATTATTTGGAAGTTGCTTTGGATTTAGGGAAAGTTACAGAACAAGAAATCACTAACGCTGCTTATCGAGTTTTGGAAGCCCGATTTAAGTTAGGAATGTTTGATGATCCGTCTTTGGTACCTTACACGTCTATCTCTTCTGATGTTATTGGGTGCAAGAAACATCAAGAGTTGGCTTTAGAAACTGCCAGACAGTCGATTGTTTTATTGAAGAACGACGGATTATTGCCTTTGAATGCCAACAAAATTAAATCGGTGGCTGTTTTGGGGATAAATGCAGCATCTTGTGAATTTGGAGATTATAGTGGAACACCTTTGAATGATCCAGTGTCTCCTTTGCAAGGAATCATTAATGAGATTGGTGATCATGCGAAAGTATATACAATTCCTTGGGTTGGCCGATTATCTCAATATGAAATAGTTCCTCCTGCATATTTTACTCATGAAGAGAATGGAAAAATACGCTCAGGTTTACAGACGGAATATTTTTCAGATACAGAATTTAGTACATTTTTTTCTAAAGTAGTAGAAGGGCAGATTCATTTTGATCCGGCAAATCAGCCACCGAATAAAAATATTCCATCTGCACCCATGTCTGTTCGTTGGTCGGGTATGATCAATCCAAAAGTGTCTGGAAATTATATTTTAGGAATAAGTAGGCAAGGCAATTTTAAGTTGAAGATTGATGAAAAAGTTATATTTGACAGTCATTCAGATGAATTGAAAAATGATACGGTTAGATTTGACTTTGTTGCCGGTAATACGTATAAGGTTGTTGCAGAGTATAAAAACGGAGGTTCTTCTTATTGTTCTTTGCGTTGGCAAATACCAGGATCCTCTAACGAAGATCCGTATAAAGCAGAAAAAACATTAGCTAAAAAATGTGATGTAGCAGTTGTTGTGTTAGGTATAAATAAGACAATTGAAATGGAAGGACGAGATCGGAAGAGTATCTCATTACCGGAGGATCAGGAGCGTTTTATCCGTGAAATATATAAGTCAAATCCCAAAACGGTGTTAGTATTGGTGGCAGGAAGCCCGTTAGCAATCCAGTGGGAACAGGAACATTTACCGGCTATTGTGAATGCGTGGTATCCTGGAGAACAAGGTGGTACTGCTATTACAGACGTGTTATTTGGCAAATATAATCCGGCAGGAAGACTTCCGTTAACTTATTATGCTTCTTTGGATGAACTTCCTGCATTTGACGACTATCAGGTTACCAATGGACGAACGTATATGTATTTGGCATCTGAACCGATATATCCTTTTGGTTATGGATTGAGTTATACATCGTTTAATTATACACCTATTCAGATTGATAAATCGGTTTTGTTCGTAGGAGATACACTCCAGGTGAAAGTCGGAGTTAAGAATATTGGACGTTATGATGGGGATGAGGTCGTTCAACTTTATTTGAAAAAATTAGATCCTGAAGAAACTCGTCCTATCAAGCAATTGAAGGGATTCCGGAGAATACATTTGCAGAAAAATGAAAGTAAAGAAGTGATGTTTACCCTTGATCGGAACTCGTTGTCGTACTGGAATAGAGAAAATGATTTTGTAGTTGAATCGGGAATGTATGAAATACAAATAGGAGCATCATCATCAGATATTCGTCAAAGAATTCAATTTTCTATTAAATAATGTTTTTTTGAATTACCTTTTCCTTTTTTGCAGGGTAAGTTGAAATATATTAATAAATGCTATCGTACCGTGTACCTTCTTTTTTGCACAAAGCCCCGACTTTCACAAGCTGGGGCTTTGTTATTA
>ULQU01034977.1_pt1 | contig 10286 bp, 7 predicted proteins | sample 1954841 | NCBI WGS metagenome assembly ULQU01 (sample SAMEA4835664, study PRJEB28245) | human gut metagenome | biome: gut microbiome; material: fecal sample | place: Denmark | collected 2008
AAGATCCCTCGGCTGCGCTCGGGATGACGACGGCGCGAAGCACTATAAAAATTTCGTGTCGCTTCCATATTTTTACGCGTCGCACCACCATTCCTCATTCAAGCAAAGCTTTCATTCAGGGGCAAGGGGCACCATGCCCTATGGGCTATCATAATACATACTCGAAAAACACTAAGGAGACAATCGCATGCATATTTTTTTGACGAATGATGATGGATATGAAGCACCGGGCATTGTCGCCATGGCGAAGAAGCTGGCGACGCTCGGGCGAGTGACGGTGATCGCGCCGGATAAGGGACGGAGCTCCTGCTCCTCCTCCCTGTCGCTGCAGACCTATCTGCGCCTGTGGTACAAGGAAAGCTATGGGGAGAACATCACTGTGCTCGCCTGCAGCGGGACGACGGCAGACTGTGCGAAGCTCGCACTCTGTCACTGGCTTCGGGATGACATGCCTGACCTCATCGTCTCTGGGATCAACAATGGCTACAACACAGGAAGCGACTGCATTTACAGCGGGACCGTCGGCGGTGCGCTCGAGGGCATCTTCGCTGGGATACCGTCTATCGCGCTCTCTGCGGAGACGACAAAGGAGGAGGCTTTTTTAGAAAAGGCATCAGACTTTGCCTTGGATGTCGTGAAGCGATATTTCATCGAGAAGAACTATCGCGGCATCCTGAATCTCAATATGCCAAAGCCTGCTGAACATCTCTCCTTCGCGCAGCTCAAGGTGAAACGCCTCGGCCTGCAGCACTATGACAATGCGATCCAGGAAATGAGAGATCCGTCCGGTCATCTGGGATTTTGGCTCTCCGGCAAGGCGCTCTCCTGCGAAGATCCGGAGACGGATGTATACTGGGCGCATCGCGGCTATCCGACCTTGACGCCGATCACTTGGGATCAGACGGAAGCAGGAAGGCTGGATGTGGTCAGAAAGATCACGGATGAGGCCGGGCAGTAAGCCAAGAAAGCGAAAGGCATGGCGGAGAAGGGGCGTCGATACCCATTTGACAGTGAGCTGGCATGTGTGTCGCAGTCTCTTTAAGGGAACGCGGATCCCCGCTGATGATGAGAGGATCCGTGTTTCCTTTTTTAATTGACAGAACACCCCAGGGGGGTGTAGTCTATGGATAACCGGGGAGCAGAGATCGGGGATCGGAAATGGATCTATGGAGTTCTGCTGGACCGGATGGTTTATTTTCATAGGATCTGCACCATTGATTTCGAAAGGATATCTGTCATGACTGAAAAAATAACGACCACATCCTGCGAGTGCTGCCGTCACACGGAGCGGACGGAGCGGGAAAGAAAACGGCTGATGACGCGGCTCAAGACCATGGAGGGACAGATCCGCGGGATCGAGAGGCTGGTAGAGAATGATGCCTACTGCCCCGACATCGTGATGCAGGTCTCTGCCGTGTCAAATGCGCTGAACAGCTTCAACAAGCTCCTTCTTGCGGCCCATATCCGCGGCTGCGTCGCCGAAGATATTCGTGAAGGCAAGGAGGATAAAGTCGATGAGCTCTGCGCGATGCTGGAGAAATTGATGAAGTAGAAAAGAGCGGCGTCATTTCGCGTGAAGTGAGAGGAAGCCGGACTTTGCGCGAACCAATGGCAGACCGATTTCTGGTGCTTCCTTTCATAGGAAGAAGCAGAATAGTTGACTTGGATTTTTAGAAAGGGTGATGGGGAAGGAAAGGGAGAGCGCAGCCGAGGCTCTCGCCGCTCCTTTCCCGCAAGCCCCATAGGATCTGCCGACCCGTGTGCTGACCGCTTTCCCGGATCGTGGCGCTGACAGGGTGTGGCAGCTTGGAGGTGAATCGTGGATCACGAAACAAATAAAAAACAGTATCTGGTGACCGGCATGACGTGTGCGGCGTGTCAGGGTCATGTGGAGCGGGCGGTGAAAAAAGTGCCCGGCGTTTCCAAGGTCTCCGTGGCTCTTTTGACGAATTCAATGATCGTCGAGGGGACGGCCGGAGAGGACGACGTGGTGCGCGCGGTGGAGAAGGCAGGCTATGGAGCTTCGCCCATGGGAGATACGAGGGCGAAAGGCAGTCCGCTGATCTCTGCCGAAGAGGAAGCACTGAAGGATCGCGAGACGCCGCGGCTGATGAAGCGCCTCATCTGGTCCGTCCTTTTTCTGGTGCTTCTCATGTACATCACGATGGGGCATAATATGCTTTCCTGGCCGGTGCCTGCATTTTTGGATCATAACCATCTGGGACTGGCGCTTTCGCAGATGCTGCTCGCGCTCTTTGTGCTGGTGATCAATCGTGACTTTTTCATTTCCGGTATCCGCTCGCTCTCGCAGGGCGCGCCGAATATGGATGTGCTGGTCGCGATGGGATCGGGGATCTCCTTCCTCTGGTCACTCTACATCTTCTACCGAATGACATGGCTCATCACCAATGATGTGCCGAATATGAATATCATGCCGCTCTACCATGATCAGCTCTATTTCGAGTCTGCTGCGATGATTCCCACACTCATCACCGTGGGCAAGCTTCTGGAGGCTCTCTCAAAGGGGCGCACGACGGATGCGCTGAAGTCGCTCATGAGGATGGCGCCGAAGGAGGCACTGCTCCTCCGAAACGGAGAGGAGATCCGTCTCCCGGTGAGCGAGGTCAGAGTGGGGGACATCTTTCTGGTGAAGCCGGGCGAAGCGGTCCCTGTCGATGGAGAGATCCTGTCGGGGACGGCAGCGCTTGACGAGGCGGCGCTGACGGGCGAGTCGGTGCCGGTCGATAAGGGGATCGGCGATGCCGTGCGTGCGGCCTCGATCAATACGAATGGATACATCCAGGCGAAAGCGACGCGCGTGGGGGAGGATACGTCCTTTTCTCAGATCATCCGCATGGTAAGCGAGGCGGGGATGACGAAAGCGCCGATCGCCCGCATGGCAGACAAGGTCTCCGCTGTCTTTGTGCCTGCGGTCATTGGTATCGCTGCCCTCGTCTTCGCGGCGCATCTGGTACTGGGAAGCAGCGTGCAGGAGGCCCTGACCTATGCCATCACCGTCCTCGTGATTTCCTGCCCCTGTGCGCTGGGACTTGCCACGCCGGTCGCGATCATGGTAGGAAATGGTCTGGGCGCGAAGAATGGCATCCTTTTCAAGACGAGTGAAGCGATGGAAATGACGGGTCGCATAGAGATCGCGGCGCTCGATAAGACAGGGACGCTCACCGAGGGCGCACCCCGCGTGACAGACATCGTACCCAAGGACGGTGTTTCGGAGGAGGAGCTTCTTCAGGCAGCGTATGCGCTGGAACGGAGATCGGAGCATCCGCTCGCACGCGCCATCGCCGATCTTGCGGAAGAGAGAGGGATCAAAGCAGAAGAGATCACGGATCTTCTCATCCTTCCGGGAAAGGGTCTCACAGGCAAGCAGCAGGGGAAAACGCTCTTTGGCGGTTCCTTTGCCTACATCACGTCTCTGACAGATACTGCTTCTCTTCGCGCCCGTGCGGACGCACTCTCCGAAGAAGGGAAGACACCGCTTCTTTTTATGAAGGACGGTATGCTTCTCGGTCTCATCGCTGTCGCAGATGTTCTCCGGAAGGATTCGGCCAAGGCCGTGCAGGAGCTGCATGCGATGGGCATCGAGGTCGTCATGCTGACGGGGGACAATGAAAAGACGGCTCGTGCCATCGGAGAGGCAGCCGGCGTCGATACCATCCTATCAGGGGTCCTCCCGGAAGGAAAGGAAGCGGCTGTCAGGAAGCTTGCAGAGCGCGGGCATGTCCTCATGATCGGCGACGGCATCAATGACGCGCCTGCTCTCACACGTGCCGACGTCGGTATTGCGATCGGACACGGGACTGACGTCGCGATCGACTCCGCTGATGTGGTACTCATGAATTTGCGCCTGACGGACGCGACGGCAGCCATCCGTCTTTCAAGGAAGACACTGCGAAATATCCACGAGAATCTCTTCTGGGCTTTCGCCTACAATGCGCTTTTGATCCCCATGGCAGCGGGTCTGTATCCGGGGATCTCCTTAGAGCCCATGTGGGCGGCGGCAGCGATGTCGCTTTCCAGTCTCAGCGTGTGCCTGAATGCGCTCCGTCTCGGCCGTGTGAACATCCATGATGCCTCTCATGACAAGCCTCTCAGGCATCGCGTGGGCGTCAAGGGAAAAGAAGTCACTCCCGTGAAGGAGGAAAGCCCCGGCTGCGCCATCATCCATGTCGAGGGCATGATGTGTGAGAACTGCGAAGCGCATGTGAAGAAAGCATTGGAGACACTCCCCTCCGTTACCTGTCTGAAAGCCGATGCCAAGACAGGGGAGGCGACCATCCGCTACACCCTGCTGCCCCGGGAAGCCGACCTCAGGAAGGTTCTGGAAGCAGCAGACTATACATATAGATCGATTCAATTTCCAAAGGAGGAAAACGAAATGAAAGAAACAGTCAAAATCGAAGGCATGATGTGCGGTCACTGCGAAAAGGCGGTGAAGGCAGCACTGGAAGCGCTGAGCGGCGTGGAAAAGGCAGAAGTCTCTCACGAGAAGGGCACGGCGATCCTGACGCTTTCCAAAGAAATCCCCGACGCAGACATCCGGAAAGCGGTCGAAGATAAGGACTACACCTTCAAGGGGATCGAAAAATAACCTGGGACGTGTGCGGCAGAGTACGCTCTCCTTTTGCCATAGTCAGGAGGCAGGCGTGAGCATGGCATGGGGATCCTCATACCTGCTATTTCAGTGGGCTTCTCTCCGGTCGTATGAAAATGCAGCACTGCGAGCTGACGATGGCCGGATCAGAATTTCACTGACTGCTTACTTGTCATTGACGGCATGTCGCTAGGTATGCTACAATACATACTATCGATATGCCGGAGTGGCGGAATGGCAGACGCACCAGACTCAAAATCTGGCGATGGCGACATCGTGCGGGTTCAAGTCCCGCCTCCGGCACCAAATGATCCGAACCTTTCTGGAAGAGGGGTTCGGATTTTTGATTGGAATAGGTACAATGGTTAGCCCACGGGCGTACTGCCCATTGATGGTGAGTGAAAGCTCTGATCGAATGAGAAATTAGAAATGAGAAATGCGAAATGGTGCTGCGGCGCATAAGAATATAGAAGCGCCGAGGACTATAAAAAATGGCGATGCTCGAAAGTGGCATTTAGTCACCAGTCACCAGTCACTAGCTACTAATCCCTGCCAACCATTTTTCTGAAAGGATCTTATCATGGACATTTTATCCATCGGAGAAATACTGATCGACCTCACGCAGACCGGGGTGAATGCAAAGGGCGTGCCGCTCTATGCGGCAAATCCGGGCGGCGCGCCGGCCAATTTGTCTGTCGCGGCAGCGAGGCTCGGGGCGAGGACGGCCTTCATCGGCAAGGTCGGGGATGATGCCTTCGGGCGTTACCTGACGGACGTTCTCAAAAAGGATGGCGTCGACGTGTCTGCACTTGCCGTCGATGCCATGCACCCGACGAGCCTTGCCGTCGTCTCTGTCGATGCAAACGGGGAACGGAGCTTCACGTTTTACCGGAGATCCCATGCGGATACCATGCTTATGGAGGAGGAGATCCAGGATTTTCTCCTGAAACAGGCACACATGGTGCATTTCGGCTCGGTGTCTCTGACGGCGGAGCCGGCCCGCGGCAGTGTGCTCTCTGCCATCCGCCGCGCAAGATCCTATGGCGCGGTCATCACCTATGATCCGAACTACCGCGCCCGTCTCTGGGATGATCCGCGGGAGGCGATCATCGTGATGCGCCAGCCGCTGCCGCTCGTGGATATTCTCAAGGTGTCCGAAGAAGAGCTTCCGCTCCTTTCTGGCTCGGAGGACTGGGAGGAAGGGAGCCGGTGCCTGATGGAGAAGGGCATTTCCCTCATCCTTGTGACGCTCGGAGAGGCAGGCTGCTTCTACCGGCTCGGGCATTTGATCGGCCGCGTTCATGGCTTCTCTGCGAAAGTCGTCGATACGAATGGGGCGGGAGACACGTTCTTCGGCGCGGCCCTTTCCAAGCTTTGCCGCGAAGATCTCAGCCGTCTTTCGCAGGAGCGCTTGGAAGACATCCTTACCTTTGCAAACCGTGCGGCCAGCCTTTCGACGACCAGAGCCGGTGCGATCCCTGCGATGCCTTCGCTGGGAGAAGTGGAGTGACTGGGGACTAGTAGCTAGGGATTAGGAGTGACTGGGACTAGTGACTAGGGATTGGGGATTAGGAGTTTCGAGCGACTGCTGATGCTCTCGTATCGTCATTTCGAGCGAAGCGAGAAATCTTTGTCATTCGCGGTCAGGCAGTCGATGTTTGGAAAGCTCAAAAGGGAAACCTGTTCTCAAAGAAACCTTCGGGCATTGCCACTATTGATACTCCGCGGCGCTTCTGATTTTTATGCGCCGCACCATCCCCGTTGAACCCGTTGAACCTGCTGAACCCGTTGAACCCCTTGAATCTTTTCCCCATATCATTTGACACGTATCTTTCCCCTTTCTATAATGAAAGACATGTATAACGAAAGACATGCGGCAGAATATCTGCCGACGATCTATGGAAACGCTGATTCAATCTGACAACGATTTCATCGGTGTTTCCCTACAAGGAGCTGATCATAATGGATATAAAGAAAACAGTCGAAGCTGAGGAGAGCTTTCTCATTTCTCTTCGCCGTCATTTCCATGAAAACCCGGAGCTGTCGCAGCAGGAATGGAAGACCATGGACTTCATCGAAGAAACACTCCATGGCTGGGGGATCTCTACGGTCCGTGTACCGCGAGGCGGTATCTTTGGCATGATCGACAGCGGGAAGGATGGCTGGACGGTCCTGATGCGAGCAGATATCGATGCGCTGCCGATCGAAGAGAACCCGAAGAATCTTGCATGCGAAAAGGTGTGCCTCTCGAAGAATCACGGTGTCTCTCATGCCTGCGGGCATGACGGACACATGGCGATGCTCCTCACCGCGGCGAAGATCCTTGCAGCACACAAGGACGAATGGGAAGGCAAGGTACTTCTCATGTTCGAAGAAGCAGAGGAAATGGGAGAACGTGGTGTCGGGCATCTGCTGTCCTATCTGGACGAGAAGAAGATCCACGTGGATGCCTGCTATGGCACGCACATGATGTACTGCCTGCCGGCGGGCAAGGTCGCGGTCATGTATGATGGTGTACTGGCAGGTGCCTTCTTCTACCGTGTAAAGATCCATGGCAAGAGCGGACATGGATCCATGCCGAGCCTTGCCGTCAGCCCGATCGACTGCTTCCATACTTTCTACATGGCACTTCAGTCTTACCGCATGCGCAAGGTCAGCCCGAGAAACTGCCTCACCTACTCCTTCGGCATGGTGCAGGCGGGTGACACGCCGAATGTCATCCCTGACGAGCTCACTTTCGCCGGTACGGCGCGCTGCTTTGTGAATGAAGACGGGCTTTCCTTCCGTGAGGATTTTTGGAAGCTGCTCAAGGACATCTGCGACAACTACGGCTGCACGGCAGAGATCATGGAAGACCAGTACTTCCCTGTCACGGCCAATAATAAAGAGTGTGTAGACCTTGCGCGGAAAGCCATCGCCGAGCGCGTGGGCGATGTCATGGAAGACACCGATCCATGGATGGCTTCGGAGACCTTTGCCATCACCGAGTCCACCTACCCGGGCCTCTTCACCTTCACCGGCGTGAAAAATGAAGCGCTGGGCACCGGGGCGAACCACCATACGCCGGAATTTGATATCGATGAGAGCGGTCTCAAGGTCGGCGTCGAAGCGGCACTCGCCTATGTCCTTGCTATGCTTGAAGAGAAACCGGAGATCAAGTCCTTCCATAAGGAAGATCTGAAGCTCATGCTGGAGAGAGCAGAATAGATAAGGTTGTTGGGCTCAGGTTGACAGGTTTCAGGATCGGAGAACGCGCACGGAGAGCCCCTTTCCGGAGGAAAGGGGGGGACAATACGCATGTTACATGACAAAAGTTTGAAAGCAGGAATTAGGGATTAGTGGCTAGGGATTAGGAGCCTCGAGTGACTAGTCACGGGTGACTGAGAGACATCAGACTCTCTTGTATCGTCATTTCGAGCGTAGCGAGAAATCTTTCTAGGGAAACACTGATTAAATCGTTGTCAGCTTTTACTCTTGAATTTTTATACATGACGAGGAATAACCTGACGCGAATAGCGAGCTATTTAAGGAAGGCTATGACGAAGTCATGCATAAAAATTCTTGTGAAATCTGACTCTGTGATTTAATCAGCGTTTCCCGTGCAGTCCGATAAACGATGTATGTGTGAAAGTAGAAATACCTAGCACCAAGGCATAGGTTCCCTGCCAGTGCCTATGCGATGATACTTACCGTAGTGTGCCATAGAGATCTCTCGCCAACGCTTTTGATGATGACGGCGCGAAGCGCTATCAAAAAGCTGCGGTGCTTCGTTATGTTTGCGCCGAACAAACCTCTTCGAACCTCTTGAACCTATAGAACCCAGTCCCAAGTCACTATTCTTTGGAGCCTTTATGACGAATACCATCAAACTTCTTTTCCTTGCGATCCTCACCGCGTTTGCCCTCTGGCGGACACAAAGCCATGATGACGCCATGACACTGGTGACGGCGGGCATGGTGACACTCTGCTTCGTCCTTTCTGCGTGGCATGTGTGGAGAAATCGGAAATAAAAAAAGAGCCTTCGGGCTCTTTTTTTATGGAGATAAGGAGACTGGGAGAAGTCAGAGGTCTGAAGTCGCAAAGTCTTTGGGCTAAAGTCTTCGACTCTCCCCGTCTCTCTGCCTTTAAGAGATTTGTCTCTTTTTGAGAACGCCAAAGAAGATACCTACGATATGAGCTGACCTTGAACCTGTAACCTTGAACCTTTATACTAAAGCCATAGAGACGAAATAGATATAACCATTTCCCAAAGGAGATTTTCATGGCAGTCAGAAGAAAAAGAGCAGCAAAAAAGAGCAATGGACATCCATTCTTGGTCCTTCTCTTCTTTATCAGCCTCGTGGTGGGCTCGGCATATATGACAGACCGGATGACGAACGCACCGACGGCGGACAATGCGGATCAGGTGACGACGATCCGTCATATTTTCAATGACAAGGAAATGCAGGGGCTCGTCCCGAAGGAAGACCAGGGGACGCCCGAGAGTGTGAAAGAAAAGATCAAGGATATCATCAATAAAACCGTCGTCGTCGAAGCCAAAGCGGACGATGAGAAGAAGCTGAAAGGTGCAGAAGTCACGAAAGCTGACGGGAAGACAGAGCGCATGAAAGAGGATGAGGCGAGAGAGACAGAGCCGACGAAGGAAGTTTTCAGCATCAGCCGTGTCGTCTCCAAGATCACAGGCAAAGAAGAGCCGAAGGCGGAAACACCGAAAGAAACGGTCGTGGCTTCTGCTTCTTCGGAAAGGACAGAGAGCGCAGACTCTCGTGAGAGGAAATCTGCGCCGGCTCCATCCTCCGTAAAGAAGACGGAGTCCGCAAAAGCAGCACCTGCAAAGTCCGGCAAGAGTGAAGCCCGTGCGAATGGCAGCTCCGAAAAAGCATTGCCGGCCAAAGCGGCATCCATCTTGCCGCCGAAAGAAAACGCCGGCGGGCAAGTGACCGGCCGCCTTGCCATCGTCATCGATGATGCGGGGCGCGATCTGGACTCCCAGCACATCTATGAACAGATGGGCATCCCGCTCACGCTGGCCGTTATGCCGGATCAGATCCATACCAGAGATGCCGCACTCTCGTGGCGCGCGCACGGACTTCCCGTGATTCTCCATCAGCCCATGGAGTCCGTCTCTGGCATCGGCATGGAGCCGAAGGTCATCTTGACGTCCATGAGCGATGCGGCCATCCGGCAGATGCTGAGGGACTCGCTTTCGCAGTTGCCGGAAGCCATCGGCATCAATAACCATCAGGGATCGAAGGCTACCATCGACGCGAGGACCATGGATATCGTCATGAATGAGCTTCACCATCGCGGGCTCTTCTTCTTCGACAGCCACACAAACAGCACGACGGCTGCGGACAAGGCTGCGAAGACATACGGTGTGCCCTATGTGAGAAATGATCTCTTCGTCGATAATTCGGCCTCCGTCTCTGACATCTGTGCGATGATCCAGGAGGGCGCCGATCGCGCGAAGAAAAAGGGGACGTATATCATCATCGGCCACTGCCGTCCGCACACCGCCGAAGCCTTCCGCCAGATGGTACCGAAGCTCAAGGCACAGGGGATCGAGTTCGTGTACCTGTCGTCGTTGAAAACGTGACTAGTGACTGGTGACTAGTGATTAGGGCGGCTCGTGCTAAGGAAATCGTTAGCGACGCAGCGTCTTGCTTCCCCCTTC
>ULQU01051265.1_pt1 | contig 10267 bp, 6 predicted proteins | sample 1954841 | NCBI WGS metagenome assembly ULQU01 (sample SAMEA4835664, study PRJEB28245) | human gut metagenome | biome: gut microbiome; material: fecal sample | place: Denmark | collected 2008
TTCTTCAGGAAAGATGGGATTTGCCCTTGCTGAAGAATGTGCTTCAAGAGGAGCCAACGTAAAACTGATATGCGGTCCTGTAAGTCTCCCAACTCCATGCGCCCCCAATATTGAACGCATAGACGTTGTATCGGCAGAAGAGATGTTCAACGCTTCTATGGAGATATACCCAGCTATGGACGCAGGAATATTATGTGCCGCAGTGGCAGACTTTACTCCTGAAGAAGTTTCTGCACAGAAAATCAAACGCGAAGGCAGCATGACAATACAGTTGAAGCCGACAAAAGACATTGCAGAACATCTCGGCAAAATGAAAAAGAACAACCAGGCACTCGTTGGTTTTGCACTTGAAACAAACAACGAGGAAAGCAACGCTGAGGCAAAGCTTGCAAAAAAGAACTTCGATTTCATTGTGCTGAATTCGCTCAACGACAAGGGAGCCGGATTCAAGTATGATACCAACAAAATCACGATAATCACTCCAACGGAGCACAAGGAATTCCCACTAAAGGATAAAAAAGACGTTGCACGCGACATCATAGACGAATTGCAGACAAGAATGCCTGCAGACGTGTAAATGAAGTCAGCTTTACGCGATATTGATTAATAAAAACAACTAATAGAAATGAAATCAATCTTCCGACGCATCCTCAAAACCTTTTCAAAGAAGCACGTGGCAACTTTGTTCAGCGTGATGCTTGCAGTTATGCCAATCAGTACTGCATATTCTCAGGAACTGAACTGCAAGGTCAATATAAACAGAAGCAAGATACAAGGAACAAACGTCAGCGTGTTTGAAACTTTGCAGACCGCCATAACCGAATTTATGAACAACAGGAAATGGACGGAACTGCAATATGGAAAAGTCGAGAAGATTGAATGCTCGCTCAATATCACCATAAAGCAGTATAACGCCACGACAAATGAGTTTACCGGCGAACTGCTCTTTCAACTAAGCCGTCCGGTATTCAACTCAACATACAACAGCACAGTGTTCAGCATGAAAGACGAGAATTTCAACTTCACATATAAGGAGTTTGATCAGCTGGAGTTCAACGAGACATCAATGGACAACAATCTCACCGCAATGCTGGCATACTACGCCTATCTGTTCATCGGAATGGACATGGACACAATGTCGCCTCTCGGTGGTACAGAAGTTCTTCATCAGGTCGAAAACATCGTAAACAGTGCTCAGACAATGGCAGAAACCGGCTGGGAAGGTTTCGACGACAGCCGCAACAGACATGCAATCATAAACGACTACATGGAATCATCGATGGAACCTCTCAGACAGATGCAGTACAAATACTACCGCGAGGGTCTTGACGAGATGGCCAACAACGTAGACAGAGGAAGAACAGCGGTAACAGAAGCATTGAAACTTCTCAATGAAGCACACCGCAGCAAACCTCTCAGCAGTCTTCCGCAAATCTTTACCGATGTTAAACGTGATGAAATAGTAAACATATACAACGGCCACGGAACTGCTAAAGAAAAAGAGGAAGTATACAACATACTTTCAGGAATCAATGCTTCGCAAGAGCAGGAATGGAACAAGATCAAGAAATAATCCTATATGATAAAATCACTGCATATAGAAAACTATGCTCTCATAGAGGAGCTTGACATCGAGCTCCACAAAAGTTTCTCGGTCATAACCGGAGAAACTGGAGCCGGAAAATCCATAATACTCGGAGCCATAGGTTTGCTTCTCGGACAACGCGCCGACACACGTTCCATCAAGGACGGTGCAAAAAGATGTATAATAGAAGCAAAATTCGATATTGCCGAATACGGGCTGGCAGACTTCTTTGAGACAAACGACATCGACTATGATGAGGGTGAATGTATTGTCAGACGCGAACTCACATCGTCTGGTAAAAGCAGAGCATTCATAAACGATACACCAGTTCAGCTGACTTTATTGAAGGAACTGGGCGAAAAGCTCATTGATGTTCATTCACAGCATCAGAATCTGCTCCTCAACCGTGAAGATTTCCAGCTTAAAGTTCTTGATACCATAGCAGGAAATACCGATGAACTGAAAACATACAAAAGCTTGTTCAACCAATATACAAAAGTAAGCAGAGAACTTGAACAAGCAATAACAGACAGCATCAGAAACAAGGAAGAAGAAGATTATCTGAGATTCCAGGCAAACCAGATTGCGGAAGCCAAACTTTCCGCAGGAGAACAGGAAGAACTGGAAAAAGAGTCAGAGATTCTTGACCATACCGAGGAGATAAAGGAAGCACTTTACAAGAGCCACGAAATGCTGTCATCAGACAACGGATGTGCAATGCAACTTATCAAGGACACAATTTCCAGCCTCAACAGTATCAGCAACGTATACCCGGAAGCATCGCAACTAGCCGAAAGGCTTGAGAGCTGTCGGATAGAGATAAAGGATGTTGCTGACGAAATCGAGACAGGCCAAGATTCGCTCGAATACGACCCGGAAAGGCAAGCATACGTAAACGAGAGGCTCAACACCATATATTCTCTTCTGAAGAAACACAACGTACAGAGTGTAGAAGAACTGCTTGATATATCTGAAAGAATAAATGATAAACTTTCTGCAATCGACGATGACGAAGAATTAATCGGAGAATTGAAGAAAAAGAAAGACAAACTTTACGAGTCGCTCAACCAACATGCCGACAAGCTGTCTGATAAAAGAAGAAAAGCGGCCGAAGAGGTTGAAACCAAGATGTGCTCGCTTCTGATACCGCTTGGAATGCCGAACGTACGCTTCAAAGTGGAACTGAATCAGACACAAGAGCCTGAAGCATTCGGCAAGGACAAACCGGCATTCATGTTCAGCGCCAACAGAAACAGTTCTCTTCAGAATCTTGCACAAGTCGCTTCGGGCGGTGAAATAGCAAGAGTCATGCTTTCGCTCAAAGCGCTCATTGCCGATGTATCCAAACTTCCAACCATAATATTCGATGAAATTGACACCGGAGTGTCAGGAAGCATAGCAGAAAAGATGGCACGCATAATGAAAGACATGGGTACAAACGGCAGGCAGGTCATAAGCATCACCCACCTGCCGCAGATTGCAGCCATGGCCGACATACATTATAAAGTATTCAAGACCGACGACGGAGTATCGACACAAAGCCACATCGTACGTCTCACCGACGAACAGCGCATAGAAGAACTTGCACACATGCTCAGCGGTGAAGTACTCACAGATGCCGCAAGAAAGAATGCCGGAGAACTCCTTGCAAACGCTCAAAAGAACTAAAAAACTGTTCACTATATATGAAACGAATTTTCATCATCACAATGTCGCTGATGACACTGGCATTGCCGTCAATGTCACAAAGCGCACCTAAATGGACAAAGAAAGTCAAGAAATCCATTTTCTCAGTAATGGCTTACGATAAGGACAGCACACTGCTTCAGTCCGGAACAGGATTTTTTGTAAGCGAAGACGGCAATGCCGTATGCGACTCTAAAGTATTCAAAAAGGCACATACAGCAACAGCCATTGACTATAAAGGCAACAAATACCCTATTGACCTGATTCTGGGAGCAGACAATGCATACGGGCTCATCCGCTTCCACGTGGACACAAAAGAAAGCGAACCTGTGAAAACTGTTGACCAAACAGCTGTAAAAGAAGAAAAGGTTTGGACACTTGCCTACTCTGCCGACAAGCCATCGTTCACAAGCGCATCAATCGACAGCGTCAGCCACATCGGCGACAGCGTCAGCACAAACTGCTACTATACGCTTTCCAAAGCCCCAGAAACGAAGTTCTACGGTTGTCCTGTGTTCAATGCCGACGGCGAAGCCGTTGCCATAATGCAGCCGTCAAGCGGTGAAAAAGGTTTTGCACTCGACATCAACTACATCAAGAACATATCCATTCAGGCCATCGGAAGCAAAGCCGACAACATCATCCTAAACGATACAGACATTCCGAAAGGTCTGCCTGAATCAATGGAAGAAAGCCTTGTATACCTCTACATGAAGTCACGCACTGCAAGCAACAGCGAATACATAGGCATGCTCGACCTCTTCATCAGCAAATACCCTAACAACGCAGAGGGATATTTCAGACACGCAACACCGATGATCGACACATACCAGTTCGACAAAGCCGAGGCCGACCTCAACAAGTATTACGAGCTGAGTGAAGAAAAAGACAAGGCTCTTTACAACATAAGCCAAACAATTCTCTCAAAGCTCATATATCAGCCGGAACCGGCCTACGACAAATGGACATTCGACTATGCCCTGGAAAAAATCAACCAGGCCATTTCGCTTAATCCGAGTCTCGAAAACAAGCTGATGAAAGCTCAGATTCTGATGTCAAAGAAAGACTACGCATCTGCCTACGATTGTTATGATGAAATAAACAAAAGCAAAGACCGCTCACCTGCAACCCTGTATGCCGCTTCAGTTGCATCAGCAGGCAGAGGCGACTCAATCGACCAACAGATAGCCCTTCTTGACAGTGCCATTGCAATCTTCGGCGACCCTCTTCCTGCCGAGGCTTCCGAATATGTTCTGAAGCGCGGAGAGCTGTACAACAAAGCAGGCAAATACAAAAAGGCTGTACTCGACTACAACAAATTCTGCTATCTCTGCAACAACAAGGTCAACGACCGCTTCTATTACGACCGCGAGCAGATAGAAGTAAAAGCCAAGATGTATCAGCAGGCTATCGACGACATCAACCTTGCCATCTCACACGCACCAAACGTAGCTCTCTATCATGCAGAAAAGAGCGGTCTCCTGCTCCGCGTGAACATGATTGACGAAAGCATCAAGGCTGCAGAGAAATGTATCGAGGTGGACAGCTCATACGTTGATGCATACCGCATACTTGGCTATGCACAGCTTCAGAAAGGCGACAAGAAATCAGCAATGGAGAATCTGAAGAAAGCTGTTGAAATGGGCGATACCACAGCTCAACAGATTATCGACAAGTACATGAAATAACCCAAGCAGTACCAACAATAAAAAGGCTCCGCAAGCGTCCCAAATGGACAGCACTGCGGAGCCTTTTTATTGTTGTGTAGAAGAATCACAAATTGCGCAAAACAGCATAAACACCATACGATTCAGCATCAATCATATAGAAAGGCTTCAATCGGTATGTCCTACCGTTGTTTTCCAGTTCAAAGCGACCGTTTCCCAAACATTTCAATCCTTTCAGAACATCGTCCTGACACCCCCTAAGAGCAATTTCTTCAGAGGTCTCAAATGCCAGCAATGTAGGACCGTAAAACAAAGCCACCACGTTCTCATCGTCAGGCATACTCTTCAGATAGAAATCATAATGGAAGCGCAGTTCCACCACGTCGCCCTTCTTCCAGTTGCGCCTGATTCGATAAAAAGACAATGGCGAACGCCTGCCCCTGCACTTTTCACCGTTCACCCAGACCTCCACATTCCTTGCCCATGAAGGAATAAAGAAATTCACAGCAAAACTATCATCACCGCCAGCATCAACAGAAAATCTTACAACTGAATCCATCGGAAAACTGCCGTCCTGTTCAAGCACCATCCCCTTTTCTTTCCAATCCAATCGTGAAGGAATATACAAGTTGACCCACAAATCCTTCCCGTCTGAATAATATATCGAAGAGTTCAAAGCCGAAAAAGCCTCTATACTCGACCCGTTGCAGCATCTGAAATCATTGAATTCAAGAAATCTCTTGTTCCGCGGAGCTCCAAGCGGCAGATGATAAACATTTCGCCCGCTGCTCATGCTTTGCGACGGCAGTACGGCATTATAGAATGTGTTCATATACGCATCAGCATAAACCGGTTCGGCCGTCCAGCAGAACAAAGCCGACGAAAGCTTTTGTGTATTGTGCGACACGCAGGTTTCCGCAATCTCCTTGCTCAACGTATTGCTCAACACACCAGCCTTGCCCCAATGCTCAGCCGTAACGGAAGTAGGAGTAACAGCCATCGGACGCGGTCCGCTGCTCGAACCGTTCACGTAGGCATGTCCCTTCATCAGCATATTCCAGAAATTCTCCACTGCCGTCCTGTATTTCTTTTCGCCGGTAGCGCCATACCGCTGCACAAATCCGTCAACCAATACGATATGTGTATTTGCATGCAGACCGCTTAGTATGTCGTGTCCCTCGCACAAAGGCCTCATGAACCACTCCCTGTCGAAAATCTCAGCAAGCCTCAGATGCTTTGCCTCTCCCGATATTCTGTAAAGCTTATACAGCACCTCATTCATAGCCCCAGGTTCGTTTCCCGGATTTGCCCCTACGGTAAACAGCATCCGCTCTATTTCAGCCTCACTCAGACGGCTCATTCTCCAATCCACATAGTCGGCCATCCTGTTCACCATATCATAAGCCTTCTTGTTTCCCGTATAGACATACGCGTCAAGAAGTCCCTGCATGACCTTATTATATGTATAATACGGAGCCCAAACAAATCCCTGTCCTTTCTCCAGAACATCAAAATCGCTTTCCGGAAAAGCAGACAGATAACCGCGTCCCAATCTCTGCTGACAATCGTAAAGAGCATCGACCATATAGTCAATTTCACGCCTCAGCAACGAATCGCCGCTGACCTTTACGAACCTTGACGCGGCAGAAAGGAAATGGCCGGTGAAATGTCCTCTCAATCCCACATTCGGAGCTTCCCATCCTTCCAGCGGAACAACATCTGAATGTATCCCCGCATTAACTCTGAAATTATGAAGCAGCCTGTCGGCATCCAAAGACTTCATGAACTCAACATTAAGCTTTTCCCTGTCTTTAATCCACGAATCCTTAAGAACGACAGCATCGGCGGAAAATCCAGACAGTTTTTCAACATCCGAACGACCTATTTCCGACTGCGCACACACAATCTGTGTTCCGCACAGAAGTGCGACAACAAACGACGATGATATTTTATATACTCTATTCATAACATTACCATATTATCAAAATCATGCCTGCAAAGCAACAGATTCATTTAAGAACAACCCGGCACTTCATTTCTTTCTGCGAACGGAATACGCCCAATTCAACAGCATTTCCGGATTTGTAATTCTTCAGCACCTCATAGAATTCTTTCATATTTGCAACAGAGCGTCCATCAACAGAAAGTATTACATCATTGGTTCTCAGGTTCGTGTGCATCCCTCCCAACGGGTCAACAGAAATCACATACACGCCGCGTTCCGAATCCATGCCGGTTGCAGAACGTTCTCCAAGTGTCGTCAGGTCCTTTATTTTCACGCCCTGCCATGTTTCAATCTTCGCCTCATCAGAATATACAGCAGAAACAACCTTCGGCATACGCGGTTTGGATGCCATTCTTTTCAGACGTGGCGAAGTCACTCCAAATTCATCCATTGAAAAGTTCCTGAATCCGCCTTTGACGATGGCCAAGGAAACATCCGACAACGTAAAATCTCCAGACTCAGGGTCGGCAAATACAACCTCATCAACAATCGAATTCATATCTGTACCATTGGAACGTGCATACCTGAGAGAAGTTGAATCAGCAAATATGTTATAATCCACCTCCAGTCCCCAGCTTTTCACCTGAATAGGTTTGTATGGAGCCATTACCACATTTCTCGCAAACACGTCACCGCTGTTGCAGAACCAAACATGCGGATGGAAAGTGTTGTTTACAAGTATGTTGTTTTCAACCGTACGGTAAAATCCCTCACGCAGTTTTATACCGCCGTTCAGACAAAGATTATTGTATATATGATAATTTGAAGAACCGTCGTCCAGATCAATGTCCCGTCCCCTGTCGCAGCGGAAACGGTTATTGCGGATAACTATCGGCTTCACCACATCAAGCAGCACCATCTCCGGATGCTCTGACGTAATACCGCACATCACTTCATAGTCAGGATGCCAGAAACGGTCGCGTCCCCATGAATTGAACGATCCGTGGTCGCCTGTTTCCTTCACCGTGTCAAACACATCATTATATTCTATCACGTGTCCACCCCACGTTCCTTCACTTACATTTATACCCGCGCGTGGAGTATCATATATGCTGTTGTGCGAAACAGTTATTGACTGGCACATGGACAGTTCGACACCTGTCACCTGCTTTTCAAAAAGACCTATCTTATGTATGAGATTATCTTTCACCACACACTCTGCCGGAAAATTATCGCCCGACGGCCCCTTCGTCATATCCATATTCTCCAATGCAACAAACCGGTTGTATTCGAAACTTGGAGAGCGCACACATTTCGGATCACCAACAAAACAAACTGCACTGGCACCAATGTTGGTAAAGTGCGAGCCCGAAATCTCAGCATCCCTATTATAATAAGAAAAGAAAATACCGTTGCCGCCAAGATTATAAAGGTCGCAGTTGCGCAAGGCGCAGTTCTCCGTCATCTCAAAAAGAACCGCACCACCTCTGTACACTGTCCAGTCCGAGCGCAGCAGAGGCTCATACTTCTCCATAAACGTGCGCAGCGTCTGGGTGAGACACAGTCCCTCGATACTTACATTCGAAACCGGACTTTCCTTTTTTCCCTTAATCTCAAAAAGATGTTTCAGCTGAGGCACCTCAATCGTCGCCGTCTCAACATCCTCTCCTGGCATGGGGTAATAGTAAAGTATCTGTTCCTGCTTGTCGTAAAACCACTCGCCCGGTGCATCAAGTTCCTCAAAAATATTTTCAACCATGCGGTTCTCCGGATGCAGCCCCGACTGACGGTTGTTCTGCCATCCGCCCTCAAGCGTCAAGTTTCCTTTGTCGTCACGCCCAGTTATACGGTAGTGGAAATCTCCCCAGTCGCTCTGATGCATTGCATGCAGAAAACCTGTCTCCGGATGCTTCCATTTCATAACCCTTTCAGGCGACGTTGCTTCTGCCGACGTGCCGTTGAAACGCACGGCGTCAGCATCAAAATTAGGGAAACGGGCCATGTGGCGTATCTCGCCGTTCACCACAAGCATATCCATCAGCACTCCGTCATCTATTTTTGCCTGCACAATACCGTCCTTATATGTCTTCCACTTCAGTTCAAGTTCCTTTCCTCCGCTGACAACAACCTTTTCGTCTGGATAAGAACGTATGCATAGCTTCTTCCCTTCGTGGCCGTCAGCCTCAGTGAGCACAATTGTCTCGTCCAGCCGATGCACACCTTCGCGCATAAACACCACCACTTCTCCCGACTCCTTTCTGGCTTCCTCCAGAGCCTTCTTGAGCGTAAGGAACGGTTTCCGTTCTGTTCCGGCATTGGAGTCCTTTCCATCAACCGAAACATAATATTCCGTCTGGGCATACATCATACCCGCAGCTGCAAGCAAACACAAAGACAAAAAAATCTTCTTCATATCATTTCATTATATTCACGTTCAAAACATATTCCACATCTCATCCATCCTCGCCTGTGCATAGGCATCTGTTGTGCCCGCTGTGGTAGACAATATTGTCATCATACAATATATGCCGCCATTTATGTCGTGATGAACATTGCCTTCAACGGTAGACAATATTGTCATCATACAATATATGCCGCCATACAATTTCATCCGATTTACACGTTTCTTCATAACGCAAAGATTTAAAGTTTCAAGAATAACTGACAAAACGTATTTGCCCGACAACAAAAATAAGCGGCTTGCATCATCCATCTGCTGCATTATATCGATATTTGACAGCACAAAAACGACATAAGCAGGTACTTTCTTATGCACACTGCCATCTGCATATATTTACACTAAAACCTGCCGAAAACAATAAGGGCCATCCCAGTTGTGCATCAACTGAAATGACCCTCATAAATTATTTGTCTGTTCCACCGGCGTCAACGCGCCATATACTCTTTTCCGGCTCAATGACCGCCGTTCACAAGCTTCATGTAAGCCTCGACAGCCGGGTTCTTGCGGAACGATTCCGGTGCACGTCCGTAAATCTCATCAATCTGTGGTGTTGTGGTTGGATAGCCGAAACGCGCTCTTACAGAATTGCAAAGCTCCATAAACCACGACACACCAAGAATGTTCTCGCTGTTGTTGAGGATAAAATTCGTTTCGAGCTTGTCCAGTGCAGTGTTCAGCTCAGCACTCTCCCTTCCCAGCTCCACATCTATTTCGTCCTGCGTATAACCGTCAAGATACATTTTACTCTCTTTCATCGGCAATTCATTAATAAGCATCATCAGCGAATCCCTTGATGTCAGAAACGAATAAAGCACTTCGTTGAGTGGCGTTCCTGTGACTTTCACAGAAGAGTTTGCCAGACTGACACTGATTTCCCCCTGTTCAAGCACAAGCGGTATGAAATTGTCACTGTCCATAAACAA
>ULQU01032323.1_pt1 | contig 10248 bp, 9 predicted proteins | sample 1954841 | NCBI WGS metagenome assembly ULQU01 (sample SAMEA4835664, study PRJEB28245) | human gut metagenome | biome: gut microbiome; material: fecal sample | place: Denmark | collected 2008
TTTATTGATTTTAGAAGATGTAAAGAATATTCTCTTAAATTAAAGAATCAATAGTTTTTTCAAAGTATAAAGTTTGTTGAAAGCTTGTATATAATAATTTGTTTTTCATTATCTTTGAATCGGTATTATGTTGTATAACATAAAAATAATCGATGAGGAATCTTTTGGGAAATCGGTCTATCGGGAAGTGGAATTATTGAAATTTATGTATAATAATAAAAGTTGTAGAGTAATGAAAATGGTAATTAAACACGCTGAAATTGAAAAGATTGACATGGGTAAGGGTGTCATTCGTCAGAATTTTGCAGAAGGGAAAAATATGAACGTGTTACATTGGAATATGGCTGATGGGAGTGAGGTCGGAATGCATACACATCCTCAGGAACAGTTTGGTTATGTAATCAAAGGAGGATTCCATTTGACTATTGGAGATCAGGTATATGAGCTTTCTGAGGGAGATGCTTATCTTGTACCGGCAAATATTCCTCATGCATTTGTGGCTGTAGGAGATACTGAAGCATTGGATGTTTTTGCTCCTATAAAGACAGAATTTCCGTGGGATAAATAAGTCGTAGTTTCGGGCGTTGAATCTGTGGAATTTTTGTGAAACAATGAAAAGAACAATTGAACTTCTGTGCTTTTTTATGTTGCTTTTCTGCGTATCTTGTCAGGATGAAAATGATCCTATCTATACACCGGAAGAGCAGGAGGAGGTACTAATAACTGATGTGTCAGGTTCTTCTATCACTAATACTCAAAATATCGTGTTGGGAGTAGGAGGAGATGATACAGCCTTTGAAATGAGTTCTACGGTCATGAATGAAAATGGACGTGTGACGGAGACGACGTTGAATAGTTGTGCGATGGCTGCTATTTGTTTGGACGGGAATAAGACCGATACTACGCGAACTGTTGAAAATGTAACCCTTGTAAATAAAGGAGTGATTACTGTACACACCAAGGATCTGGTAGAACGTTATGCAGATCTGATTCAAGATCCGGAGCATCCTGACCGACCGTATACCTATTTGCGGGTTTTGGTAATGTATGCAGGTAAGAAAAGTACAGTAATTAATGAGGGTACAATCAATGTGTATTTTGATCATGACCCTTCTGTTACTTCTACCGTTTATGTGATGGCACTGGTTGCGGGGGAAGGATCGACCATTATGAATAATGGTGAAATAAATGTGTATGGAAACGGTTCCGTTGCTACACGTTTAAGGGGAATGGCGACATTCGGTGATGACATTACTGCAATCAATAATGGGACGATAAATGCGGAATTGGATATGTCGGAGGATGCACGTATGATTACTACAGGGGGGACTAACTCGAATGTGATCAATAATGGTGTCATGAAAATGCGTATGCCGGGGAAGATTCTTTGTATGACCCGTTATGGTGACAGTAATCTGATAAATAATAATACGATTGATATAACGTCAACAGATATGCCTGAAGGTTATGAATCCATTGTCGGTGACGAGGATCATATCGTATGTGGGTTGTATGAGCCGTTGCAGGCTTCCCGTACGGGAATGCCCTCTTTGCTGAACAGAGGAACGATTCATATTGCTATTGAGGGAAGTGAACGTTCTGAACCGTTGACTCAAGGGTATGGCATGTTCTGTGACCTGATGGCTCCGAAGGCTGAACAACTGGAGGTGAATATTGTGAATGATGGACTTATTACGTTGGAACAGAGCGGACCTGTCCGGTTCAATATGGCGGAAGCCGGATTTGTAGCCCGTGGAGTGGCTCAGGCTGGTGCATGTAATATCCGTTTAGGGCGTTGGCAGACTACTTTGCGTGATTTTGCTCGTACACAGGATTTGTTTTTGGCAAAAGGAGCCAAGATGGATTTCAGCGGAGCACAGCTGCTTCTGTTGAAGGGTGATGGTTATCAGGATGGTACTGCGTATAGCGTAGCTCCGGAAGATTTGATGTATAATGCTGGTGGTGAAACGTTTAGGTATGAATATACTTCATATGATAATCTGATAATCAAGTCGGCCGATTCTTCATATAAGGTTGATTGGGATAGAGAGGCAATGAAGGTCTCGTTCGTAAATTAGTCGAATTTATGGAAAGTAAATTGAAAAATAATAAAGAAACCGTTTGCCACGAAGCCATTGTCGTAGGTAAGGGTGGATATGCCGTCAATTATGGTTATCTGGATATTTCGGAACCGGCAGGAAAGAATTATTTTGAATACAAACACCAGAATATTCCTAACCAGCCAGGAGTCGTAGTAAAGAATATCGCACTCTGTGCGATGGCCGCTTTGGAAGATAATCCGGACCAACCGGGTACTAAAATGTTGGCTGCTCATGCCACGTTAATTAACCGGGGCGTTATTGATATTCATTTCAGTAAGATTTATGCCTTGTATAAGGAACGGAAGGCTCAAAGCGACAATCCGGATGATACCAACAATGATACGGTACGCTGTTATGCGATGGTTGCAGGAACGGACTCGTTGTTGATTAATGAAGGTACAATCAATGTGTACATGGACCAGGAAATAGATGCTCAGGTATCTCTTTATGGTTGTGCCATGTGGGCGAATGCGCATTCAACGATGTTGAACCGGGGGGCTATCCATTTCATCGGTGACGGTTCATGGCAGAGCTATATCAGAGGGATAGGTAGTATGGACAGTCATCTGCAGATTATCAATGATGGCGAAATTACTGTCGATTTGAAACGTGCTTATCAGACACGTATTCTTCATACGGCTGGTCAATTTGGTTCGTTGACTAATAATGGAGTTATTCGTGTAAGGACAAGTGGCCGGATTATGGTGTTGGGATGTCTGGCAGGGACAAGAATGATGAATAATGGAGAAATTGATGTGACTTCGCTTGCCACCTTCCTGGAGAATAAGGTCTCTTATCATTATCAGTTCGATCCTTTGGCCACAGCTATGTACGAACATTTCCTGCCCAATAATCTGCCTACTTGCCCGGCTGTAAACCGTGGAACAATCAAAGTACATCTGGTAGGTACCGAATTGTCCGGTCCTAATGCTGTTGCGTTTGGCTTCTATTGCCACCAGGTGGGTACAAATGGTGAGACACCGGTACATCGGATGGAAAACGAAGGAACCATAGAGGTTACTCAGGAAGGTCCTGTCCATTATAATACGGCAGAGGTAGGTGTAAACATACAGTCTGTTGGTGATTATCCGGTAAATGTAAAGATAGGACGCTGGAAGACAAAAGCGCGTGATTTTGCTTCTTCCCATGATTTGTTCATGAACCGTAGTGCCAGGTTCGATTTGGCTGGTATGGATTTACAACTTACTGGTGCGGTGTTTGGAATTGATAAAAATGAATTGGTTTATCAGTTGCCTGCATCGCGGGAGGCAGGAGAAACTTTTGAGGTTAAAATATTTTGAGTGAGACGATTGAAATAATAAATTTGAATCATGGATAAACAACAGATATGTTCAGATCAGAGTCTCCGTGTTGGATATGGAGAATATGGTGTAAACCGTAATCATATTCTGATAACCAAACCGCAGTCAGGTAATGTGGCAGATATAACCGAACAGGCCATTGCCGCCGGTCAGGTTTTAAACGGTCGTAACATTGCATTGTATGGTATGGCTGCATTGGTTGATGATCCGGAAAATCCGGGGAGACATCATTTGGCTTCCAATGCGACATTGGTAAATGAAGGGATAATCGAGATTCATTTAAGTGAGATGGTAAAGGCTTACAAGGAGCAGATCAAATCGGTTCCTGAAGATACGAATGGTATTTACCGTTTTATCAAATGTTTTGCTATGGCTGCCGGAAAAGATTCTATGATCATTAACAATGGCATCATACGTATTTATTTTGATCAGGATATTGATTCAGAGACTCCGGTTTACGGAGAAACCTTGTTGGCTGGTGAAAATTCTACCATTATCAATAACGGAGAGATCCATCTGTTGGGAAACGGATCATTTGCTACTCAGGCGCGCGGTATAGCCGTACCCGCCAACAACATGACCATAATTAACAACGGCAAGATTAATCTGGACATGGAGCGGGCATCTACCATCCGTATACTGGCTACTACAGGACTGGGAGGGACGATTGCCAATTATGGTTCTATCCATGTGAAATCGGCAGGAAGAATCATGACCGTGGCACGGTTTGCCAATACGCATATCATCAATGAAGGTGATATCCATATTGTTTCAATGGCTCGGTATATCGTCAATAAGGTTTCGTTTCTTTATCAGTCGTATCCATTGGTGTGCGCCTTTTATGAGCATTCATTGCCGAACAAGACGCCTGTTCCTCCCATTATTAACAACGGAACTGTAACTGTACATCTGGAAGGAAGCGAGGAATCTACTCCACAGGCTGTAGCTTTTGGTATTTATAGTGAAATAGTTGGCAAGGAAGAACAGGTTCACAGAATGGAAAACACTGGAACTATCCGCGTAACAAAGTCGGGACCTTATGATTTTCAGATAGCTGAACTGGGAGTAAATGTACAATCGGCAAAGGATTTTCCTTATCTGATAGAAATAGGCAGATGGCGTACGGAAGTCCGTGATTTTGCAAAGACCAGAGACCTGTTTGTCTGCAACAGCGGTGTGTTCGACTTTTCTCATGCTTGTCTGTTGCTGGAAGGTGGAACTCCTGCTGCCGAGGTAGTACCCGAAAGTGTGGTGTACCAGTGTGAGGCCGGACGTATGCGAGGTGATACTTGTGTGTTGAAAAATGTGGATGGACTGAAGATGGAATTTGTAGATGAACTTTAATTTTTATAGGATATTTTTCCCTCTTTTGTGTTGTTGTGTTTTGTGGAGTTGTTCATATAGTGAAGCTTTTCATTCTTTTGTAGTAGATACAACGGAGAGCGGCTTGTCAAAGGGATATGGGTTGTCTGTGCAGATCGGAGTTCCCGGACAGGAGGAGTCTTTGGTTGCTTCGACAATCAGTGAAGAGGGTAAAGTGATTTTTGATGTTGATTTAAGCGGGTACGTTAATCGGACTATTTGGGTATGTATACCTGGAGTCGTTAAGTATTTTCATATTCTTACCCAGGAAGAGATTAATGCCGGTTTGCTTGTTTTGCCTGATAAGGATGGTGGTAGTACATTGCTGACTGTTTCAGGAAGTCCCCAGGCGGGTGGTAAATATTATGTGAACGATTGGATTGTTGCCTATTATATGGGTATAAACAGAGGAGGAAACTCTGACATACCTGTTTATTGGGCCAGTGGAAATCTGATTGCAACAAAAATCAATGCCGAGGATAGTGAGGAATCAGAAGTCGCTTATCATATAGCAACAATGGATGAAACAAAAGCTGAAGCGGTGGATGGTGTCTTTTTGGGTATGGATTCCCGACTGAAGGCCAATGTTCCCGATGCTTACGTTGCTTTACCGGCAGGTACTCAATGGGACTTGTTCAGTTTTGGCGACGGTTCCGGCAAGATGCTTTATGCTGACTCGGAGTTGGAGCAGTATGTAGTAGATTCGGGACAAATGCAGGGGGATGAAATCATATATGACACGAACAATAGTCATGGTTGTGACATTGCCCGTGTGCAATTAGGAGGAAATTGGAGAACACCTTCGGGTGGAAAAGGCCAGTTCAACGAGTTTGCAGCCTTAGAGGATGATGCTGAAGGCTATCAGAATATGAAGCCGGATGCGGTAGAATGGCTGGAAGATGGAGTAAAACTGGGGTATAAATATGAATACAGTGTGGAAGTGAATGGTGAGGTAATAACCACCAATACGCTCTATTTCCCGGCTGCGGGCTATCGTCATTCTACAGATTTTGCAGGAGGACGGGGAGTAAGCGGATGGTATTGGAGCAGTACGGCCGATCCTACGTGTACAACGCCTTATGTTCCTAACGGTACGTACGAAGGAGAAGTTACGGAAAGAACGACTGCTTTTAATTATGGTTTTCTTCAAGGAAAATTACAGTGGTTCCCTCATCCTCGTACCAGTATACAGGCAATAAGGCCGGTAACTGAGTAAAATAAAAAAAGTGTATATAAAATGGGGCAGTAATGCCTATATGTTTAATTTTAATATTTCTAGCAATTATGGCAAAAAAAGTTTTAATCATTGCGACTAACTATGGTTCATGGGGCGAAGAATTGCAAGCACCGTGGGATGCATGTAAGAAGGCCGGTTTTGAAGTAACATTGGCTACACCTCAGGGTAAAAAACCGCTTCCTTTCCAGATTAGTGTTGATCCTGACTTTGTAGATGGTGTACAGAATATTAAAACAAATCCGAAAGAAGTTTGTGACCGTTGCAAGGAACTGGTAGACGGTGAGGAATGGGCACATCCGTTGAAATTCTCTGAAGTGAACATGGCCGATTATGATGCGATCGCTTTGACAGGTGGTCCGGGTGCCATGCTTGACATGTGTAACTGTTGGGAACTCCACAAGCTGATTATGGATGCTTACAAGAGCGGTAAGATTGTTGCAGCATTGTGTTATGCGGTTTCTACATTGGTGTTCTTGCGTGATCCGGAAAACGATTACAAGTCTATCATTTATGGTAAGAAGATTTGTGCTCATCCTCGTGCATGGGATTTCTATGGACCGGGTATGGCTATGTCATACGAACTGTATGGAGCAACTCCTGATAACTGCGGTACCAACGTAATCACTCCGGGATTCTTGTGGCCGATCGAAGACCTGGTACGTGATGCAGTAGGTCCTAACGGTGCTTGCATCGCACGTATCAACGCTTGTCGTGAAAATCCTCAGGTATATTACGATCATCCGTTTATTACCGGTACTTCTGTTGAATCTTCTATTGCATACGGCGATAAGATTGTAGAAGTATTGAATTCTATTAAATAATTATCAATGGGAAATGGTGAGTCTGGTAAGGCATATCGCCTTATCAGGTTCACTTTTTTCTTTTAAAATTTTAATGTTATGCCAGCAATCGTTATTCATAGTATAGAGATGACCGATGAACAGAAACGGATTATTGCAGATAAGTTCATCTCGACTTTCTCGGAGGTTACAAATGTGCCTAAGGACCGGATTTATCTGTTCTTCAACGGATATGACCTGAATGAGGCGGCTACGGGAGGAATGTTGTTTTCGGATAATCCTCCGAAAAGTGCAAAGGCAAAGTTCAACTCTGACGAGTGGGCTCATGAAACTGAAAATAAATAAATTACTCAAAAGATAGAAAAATCATGGATGTAAACCAAACAATTGTAAAAGTGCTCGAGGACTTCGGTGTACAGTATGTTTTTGGAGGTAGTGGTCAGGTAAATGCTTCCATGCTGTTAGCTTTACGCGATTCAAAAAAAATTAAGACAGTCATTATCCGTAACGAACAGGCGGCTTCGTTTATGGCCTGTGGATATACCATGTTCAATCCAGATCATTTAGGCGTATGTTTTGCAACGGGAGGCCCGGGGGCTTTTAATTTGTTTTCTGGAATGGCAGTAGCATTGTCCGATTCTCTTCCGGTACTTGCCATTACGGGGTATACATCAATGAGCCAGCGTGGTAAGGGTGCGTTGAACGAATCAACCGGACTTAGTCGTACTCCTGATTCTCAGGCGATGTTTGCTGCGACTACAAAGAAATCTTACATTCTGGAAAGGGCAGAAGATACGTGTGACATTCTGGAAGATGCCATCAATACTGCTTTCGACGGACGTCCGGGACCTGTACATATCCATATTCCCAAAGATGTAACTACAGCTGAGGTTACCAATTACCGTCCAATTTCTTTTCATGTTCGGAAAGTGTGTGCAGAGAAATCCGTCTTGCAGAATGTTGCTGATGTTCTGGCTGATGCTATCCGTCGGCAGAAGAAGATTTTGGCTTTGATCGGTTATGGATGTATCCGTAGTAAGGCATCGGCTGAATTGAAACAGCTGATAGAGAAATATCAGATTCCTTTTGTGCAGACCATGGATGCAAAAGGTTTTCTTCCAGAAAATCATCCGTTGTGTCTGGGAATGTACGGTACTTCGGGTGATAAAGCTGCCAATACCTATTTTGATGGGGCGGATGTAGTTCTGGCAATGGGTAATTCATTCGCACAAAATGCAACGTTTTCATTTAAGCCGGATTTGTTTCAAGGTAAACAGTTGATTCATATAAATATTGATCCAGCAGAAGTTAATAAAGTATATCAGGCGGATATTCCGGTAGTAAGCGACGTGAAACCGGCTTTACAGACATTGCTGGAACTGATGGAAGAGCAGAATATACCGGAGCAGTCTGTTCCTGTATTGCCTCAGGGACATTACTACGAGGAACCTGAACATCGTGATGCAAAACGTATTTTCCCTGGAGATATCGTACGTCTGCTTTCGGATAATCTTCCTGAAAACGCAATTGTCATGGGTGATGCGGGGTCACATATGTTGTGGTTGAGCTGTTACCTGAAGTTAAGTAAGAACCAGCGTTATCAGAATCCGGGAAGTTTCGGTCCGATGGCCAGCCATACGAACGGATGTATCGGTGTGAAGTGTGCCAATCCGGACAAAGTGGTAATAGCAGGTGTTGGTGACGGATGCTATCAGATGGCCGGATTCGAATTAATGACTGCTGTTCAGTATAATATTCCGGTAATCTGGATTGTTTTTAATAATAGTGAATTCAATATCATCAAGAAATTCTTGTTGAATATGTATAATGATGAGGCTTATATGCAGTTTGATAATCCTGATTTTGTGAAATATGCAGAAGCTTGTGGAGCAAAGGGGTATAGAATCGAAAAACTGGACGAATTTGTACCGGTACTGCAAGAAGCCATTGCGTTGAATAAACCTTGTATCATCGATGTTTTGGTTGACTGTGATGTATATCCTCCTTTCAGTTTAGGTAAGGTTTAAGCATTTTGGTAACCAGGCAGATGAAAAGTTGTACATTAAATTCGGATGCTTATGAATAGGTTATTGATATTGGTTATATTTCTGTTGGCAGGAATGGGGCCGGTGAGAGCTCAGCAAATAAAATTTGAAATAGGGAAAGACTCTGTTTTTAATGCTGCCGATGACTATGCTCAGACGAGCGAGGGCTTCGATGTGGACATCACGAAAAAAAATGTAGTGAACTTGGGTATGCAGATTGCTCAGGATATAGCTGTAGCCAATTCGAATCCGGATGAAATGGCTTCGGCGCTTGCAAACAAATCCTATTATAGGCAGCGGGTAGACCTGAACTTATCATCTGCTTTGCCGGAACGCACGAATGTGTATTCTATTATAACCTTTCTGAATGACAATTCTGGATCATCTGCAGCTATGGTTACTATATCTAATCTGGAACTGGAACATTTTTTTAATAATAATTTCAAGTTTCGATTAGGAAGATTGGCCAATACTGTATCTGAATCTCAGTTCTTTGGTCGGATAGCCTTAGAGGAAACATCTGCTCATGTGTTTGGACGTCGACTTTTCATCAATGATGCATTGGAATTTGATGGCAGTTTTAAGAAAAAAGGCGGACCGTCATTTTTTATCGGATTGAAGCCACAGTTCAAGCCTTTTAATTTGAAGGCTGTCTATGGTGGAATTCATCAGTCATTGAAGAATGGATTGCAGTTTCATGGTATTTTTTCTGTGAACCGACAGTTTGGTACTGATATGAAAAAATATTTTCCGGATTTTTCAGGTACAGATGCATATTTCTCTTACGAAGTTGAAATGGCATATAAACAACCTTATGGTTCAGCCTTTCTGAATGTGGGAGGAAATCTGGGTTTTGTCGGTCTGATACCTCATGCCAGTGGTAAATTTGATTATATCGGTCAACTGAGTCCGGTGGTCACAAATAAAGGTGATTCCTTTAAGGAAACATTCACACCTTCTGGGGGATTCCGTTTATTCCCGTCCAAAATGTTCCCTTCGTTGAAGTTTTTGGCTCAGGCGGGTCTGGAAGCAGAAGTACAGGGAGCGTTAACCGATCGTTTTACGGCATTGAATGTATGTGCATATTTTAAAGTAAACCTTACAAATAGAATGGTACTTACCTATTATTGTACGCCTCAGTTCATTTGGCAGGATTTGAATAGAGATTATCCTTCCTATATAGGGGGCGTGGTGAATTATTTGCGGTTGAGTATTACTGTAGGTAAACCGACACGTATGTTCTTGTAATGACAAAGAGATAGAAAAAATTGAAATATGAAAAATGAGAAATATTCAAAGATGCTGATACCTTCTATTCTTTCAGTATCTTTACTTACTATTGTAACCATACTATTTTCCGCCTTGACGCACATTATTCAC
>ULQU01024051.1_pt1 | contig 10233 bp, 9 predicted proteins | sample 1954841 | NCBI WGS metagenome assembly ULQU01 (sample SAMEA4835664, study PRJEB28245) | human gut metagenome | biome: gut microbiome; material: fecal sample | place: Denmark | collected 2008
CCGTTACCTGCAAAGTAACGGAATTTTTTATGTCTGATTTTTTTGAGTATTATATTCTGGTTATCAATATTATACGTGTTACATCCGGTAGTGGAATGTGTAGCTTAATATGCCTCTGTTCATCTCATTGATACGCTCGTTTGAATGAGCCTTGAAGTAAGTTTCTGTTACTTTTACAGAGGAGTGTCCCATCGCATTCGAAATCAGTTCCTGCTGGTAGTCGCGGTAGTTGGCGATGGTGGCCCAGCTATGCCGGGCGCTATAGCTGCTTAGCGGGATGTTTCCGCCCAGCGATTCCGAGAGTTTTTTCAACTGGTAGTTGAATGTGCGCAAGGCGTATTGGTACTGGTGATATTCGTCGGTGCCGCATTTGTGGATGAAGGGGAACAGGTAAGGCGATCCGGTATCCGTGCTTTGCAGGGCATGGATGAGCTTCATGGCTTCCGGTTCCACGCGTACCGTAATCCACGTTCCTGTTTTCCGGCGCCGGTACGTAAGGATGTTGCCGTTCAGGTCACACCGTCGCAGGTAGGCGATGTCTACGAACGGGATTCCGCGTAGCATGAAGAGCAACAGGAAGAGTTTCCTGGCTTTTTCCATTTCCGTGTTTTCGGGTATCCGTTTCCTGTACAGGCGCTGGAGTGCCTGTACATCGAGCGCCCTTTTGACCGTTACGCGTGTTCCGGTATACACGCAATGGAACAGGCGGGAGTGTTCCGGCGTGAGCCCTTCGTCTACGGCGCGGAAATATACGGCACGGAGCATGCGCATGTAGGTGGAGATAGTGTTCCATTGGAGCTGGTATGACAACAGGTAGTTCTGGAAAGCTTTCAGCCACGAGGGGGTGAGTTCGCTGAACTTCAACGGACGTCCGCCCGTAAAGCTTCTGATCCGGTTGTAGGTACTTTGGTACACGTGTGCCGTACCGGGCCGTCCTTCCTGCTGGAAGCGGACGATAAGCTTCTGCATGAAGCTTGTGAGGCTTTTTTCTTTCATCAACTTTTCTTTCATAAGTCTTGGTATATTGAGTTAAAGACAAATAAGGTTTGAGTTAAAGACAAATAGGGCTTGAGTTAACGGCAAATTAGGTTTGGGTTAAAGACAAATCAAATAGGGTAGTCGCTTCATGCTTGCCGGTACTTGAGGCAGATGGAACGGGCGGATATACCGGTGAATATAATGGAGATTTGCATGCAAAGACACCGGATAAATTTTTTTGGTGATATTTTCCTTTCATTTATTTGCAAATTAAAAATCTTTAGCTACCTTTGCACTCGCTTTTGAAAGGGTAATCAACATGGTGACTATAGTTCAGTTGGTTAGAGCGTCAGATTGTGGTTCTGAATGTCGTGGGTTCGAGTCCCACTAGTCACCCTTTCCTTAAAAAGCATTTTTTGATTCCAACATGGTGACTATAGTTCAGTTGGTTAGAGCGTCAGATTGTGGTTCTGAATGTCGTGGGTTCGAGTCCCACTAGTCACCCTAACCCCCGTTTACTGACAGGCCTCACAGATTTCTGTGAGGCTTTTTTTATTCCCGCTTTATTCTTGATTTTTAAAATTTTTATTATATATTTGCATATAATTAATAAATGAGGACTATGAAGCTGCGTGTAGTGGCCAAACTGGCAGTTATTGTTTCTATTGTTCTATTCTGTATAGGGGTAGGCTTCTATAGTTTTGCGCAGTTGAAGATGGTCAATGAAAATAAGGATGCCGATCTGCTATCGCTTGTGCCCCACGATTGTCTGGCGGTGCTGGAAACCGACAATATGGAATTTCTGGTCAATGAGCTCTCTCAGGTGAACTATGAGGCCCAGTTGGACACTACCCTGAGCCGTAGCAAGCTGCTTTCGGCCGTATTCAATAACCTTACCCCTTATATTGAAAACGATGGCGTACACGGGCTGAGCAACCGCCTGGACCGTGTCATGATAAGCCTGCATGAGCCGGTATCGGCCGACAATATCGTGATCTATTTCCGCGTGAACAGCCTGGACGACGGTTTCCTCAAGTCGCTCGTGAAGAATTCCTCATTGGATTTTGTACCTAAAGAAGAGATGTACCGTGGAAAGAAGATAGGGATCTATCCGCTCCGTGACGGGAATTTCATCGCCACTTATGCCGGGAAGGGGTTCCTGGCGGTCAGCCTCCAGAAACGCCTGATAGAGGAAGTTGTCGATGCCGAGAGAGACAAGACTTCCCTGAAGAACGATTCCACGTTCATGGCAAGCTACCACCCCAAGCGGGCAAATTTCGTCACCATCTATGCGCATGCCTCCTCTATTCCTCTGTTGGCGGATAAGGATGCCCGTTGCTGGAGCGGGTTCGACCTGCATTTCAATAATGAAGTATTTTATTTGAGCGGATCCATCGACGGCAGGAATTCATGTATACAGGATGCCGGTAGCCGTATCGCTTCCGTACAACCGGTGGTGGAAGACAGCCTGCTGGTCCTTGCGGGAACGGAGAAGGTGGATAGTTGCATTTCGCGGTTACTTGCCCTTCCGGTGCGCGACAGGTTCCAGGAGTGCGTTGCGAACCTCTCGCGGGAGGCGTCGTTCATCATGGTGGCCGATATGGACAAGGCGGGTTCCGACATGCGGAGTTTCTCTTCCTTTATCCCTTCTTTCTTCAGCCGTCATTGGACGTTGTTCCGTCCCTTCATCCTTTCCGTACAGATTACGCACGTAGAGAACCGTCTGTCTTACCTCTTCGTGCTATCCATGAAAGACTAGTATCACACCCAGTGTTTAGGATTAGTCTCATATCTCGTGTTTAGAAGGACTAGTTTCACACCCAGTGTTTAGAGCTAGCTCACGTCCGGTTTCATGAAAGATTAGTATCACCTCAATCTGTTTTTATGGAAATAAGGTCCGGCCTTGACGATGAAGTATACCTGCGATACTACCGTCAGGACGGCTCCGAACAGGTATGCCATGCGGAAAGAGGCTATTTCGGCAATGTATCCTCCGGTGAGCATCCCTATACCCAGACCCACGTCCCACGAGGTGAGGTAGGTACTGGTGGCCGTGCCGCGCTGGTTGTTGGGTGCCAGGTTCACGAACAGGGTATTATAGGCGGGGAACATGGTTCCGAAGCCGATGCCCAGCAACAGGGCGATGGTGAAGAACAGCACCGTCGTGAACCGGTAGTTCCAGGCGATGGTCCATCCGCATGCCGCAATCAGGAAATAGCAGATGCACACCATGTAGGTTCCGGCTATGATGACCTGGGTGATTTTCCCTTTGTCGACCAGCTTTCCGCTGAACAGGCGGCTGATGGCCATCCCGATAGCCATCAGGGTGAAGAAGAATCCCATTTCGGCCTTGATGCCTATCTGGAGGGCATACATGGCCACGTAGTTCGATGTCATGCCGTAGGGGATGGAAAGCAGGAGTAGGCTGAAGCCCGCGGGAAGTCCCTTGAGCAGGATGAAACGGTCGAGCGATATCGGCTCTCTCTTTACCGGCGGCTTGTAGGGGGTCTTTACGGCGCATGCCGAAAGGAAGCCCACGGTGCCGGCTCCTATCGAGGCGATGAAGACGGTGTCGTAAGACACGCCATGGCTATGCAGGAAGAGGCCGATCATCGGTCCTACCGACATGGCCAGGTTGTTGGCCAGACCGTAGTAGCCCAGTCCTTCACCCCTGCGGGAAGAGGGCATGATGTCTATCACGATGGTGTTGCCTCCCACGGTCACCATCCCGAACGATATGCCGTGTATGATGCGGAGCATGATGAACAGGGTAAGGAAGCCCGCCACCATGTAGCCGGCGAAGATGGCGATGAAGATGAAGTAGGAGAGCAGGTAAAGCGGTTTCCTGGCGAACGTGTCGAGCAGGTAGCCAGAGAACGGACGGATGCAGAGCGATGATATGGTATAGCACGACAATACGAAACCGATCATGGCGTTCGAGGCGTTGAAGTTCTCGGCCAGGTAGAAGGGCAGGACGGGAGTAAGCAGCCAGAACCCGAAGTATAGCAGGAAGTTGGCCGCCAGGATGCAGCAGTAGCTTGGGGTGATAAGACGGTCCTTTTTCATGAGGGTAGGGGGATACGGATAAAATAAAAGGCTGTAATCGGAATTACAGCCTTTGTGGGTTATAATAGATACGGATTTCCGGTCTTTAGTTGGCCGACTCGAATTCCTTGAGGAAGCGCGTGTCGTTTTCCGAGAACATACGCAGGTCCTTGACCTTGTATTTCAGGTTGGCGATACGTTCCACACCCATTCCGAAGGCGTAACCTGTATAGACCTTGCTGTCTATGCCGTTGGCGTCCAGTACGGCAGGGTCTACCATACCGCATCCCAGGATTTCCACCCAGCCTGTATATTTGCAGAACGGGCATCCTTCACCGCCGCAGATATCGCAACTGATATCCATTTCGGCGCTGGGTTCGGTAAACGGGAAGTACGACGGGCGCAGGCGGATCTTGGTGTCGGGGCCGAACATTTCCTGTGCAAACTGGAGCAGAACCTGCTTCAGGTCGGTGAACGATACGTTCTTGTCGACGTACAGGCCTTCCACCTGGTGGAAGAAGCAGTGTGCGCGGTAGCTGATGGCTTCGTTACGGTATACACGTCCCGGGCAGATTACGCGGATAGGAGGCTGAGACACTTCCATTACACGGCTCTGTACGGAAGAGGTGTGCGTACGCAGGATGATGTCGGGGTGGGTTTCGATGAAGAACGTATCCTGCATGTCGCGTGCCGGATGGTCTTCGGGGAAGTTCATGGACGAGAACACATGCCAGTCGTCTTCCACTTCCGGGCCGTCGGCGATGGTGAATCCCATACGGCCGAATATGTCGATAATCTCATTGCGCACGATACTCAGCGGGTGGCGTGTTCCCAGTCCGATAGGGTAGGCGGTGCGTGTCAGGTCCAGTTCGTCCGAACAGGCATCCTGGTTTTCGAATGTTTCCTTCAGCGTGTTGATACGCTCCTGTGCACGGTTCTTCAGTTCGTTCAGCTTCATGCCCACTTCCTTCTTCTGGTCGGCAGGTACGTTGCGGAAATCTACCATCAGAGCGTTGATTGCACCTTTCTTGCTCAGGTATTTGATACGTAAAGCTTCCAGTTCTTCGGCGTTTGAGGCCGTCATGCTTTCCACTTCCTTGAGCAGCTCTTCTATTTTTGCTAACATATTACTTTTATAATTATTTTCGTAGCCGCAAAGTTAAGGATTTAAACTGAAATTTTTCCTTTTTCGGCCGATAAAAAAGAAATCTCTCACATTATTGCATCGGAAAACGAAAAAAAAGGTAATTTTGCAACTGATTTTTCTGGAGCACTGACTAATGAAAAGAATTGTATTCGGGTGCTGCCTGCTGATTGTTCTGGCGGTATCCTCCTGTAAAGGGGGCAAGAAGAAGATTGACCCCTTCGAGACTTTGACCGAGCAGATTGACTCATTGACCGCACATCCTGATTCTGTACAGGATACCATACCCGTGGTGGAAGACGTGATCCCGGCCACCGCCGACGAGAGTTTTGCCGATTTCTTTTACAATTTCGCTTCCGACGAGGATTTCCAACGTTCACGTATCGTATTTCCGCTCACTTCCTACAAGGGGAAGGAGGCCGTGCGCATCCCCAAGGAGGACTGGAACTACGACCCTTTGTTCAGCCGGCAGCCGGCCTATACCGTCCTGTTCGAAAGCGAGGAGGAGATGGAGATGGAAAAAGATACCGGCATGCACAGCATACAGGTGGATATGATCAACCTGAATACCGACCATGTAAAGCGGTATTACTTCCAGCGCAAGTCGCTTTCATGGTATCTGGAGGCGATCAATGTGGAGAGGCTGGCGCATGAAACCGATCCCGGCGAGGAGGACTTCATGCTGTTCTACAAGGAATTTTCGGCCGATTCCGCCTTCCAGGCCGAACGACTGGAAAGTCCGCTGGGCTTTGTCACCGCCGACCCCGACGACGAGTTCCAGATTCTGGAAACTACCCTGGAGCCGGGACAATGGTTCGCTTTCCGGCCGCCTATGACGCCCGGCCGACTCACGAACGTGCATTACGGACAGAAGGAAGACCTGAAGGCGGATACGAAGATCGTGGAGTTCAAGGGCTTCGGAAACGGTTTCAGCAATACCCTTTACTTCGAACGCCGGGGCGGGAAATGGAAGCTCATGCGCTTTGAAGACTTGAGCGACTGACGGTGACTTGAGCTGCTGACTCTGAAATATCATATACATATATATACACATATAGAAAGACGGAATGAAAGACATACAGAATTATCCGCTGCTTGCCCATAACACGTTCGGAATGGATGTGCGTGCGGCCCGTTTTATTGAATATGACAATGTGGACGAACTGACCGACCTTTTGCGGAAGGAAGGCGGCAGGCTGCATCCGCTCCTGCACATCGGCGGGGGGAGCAATCTCCTCTTTTCGGGCAATTATCCGGGTACGGTGCTACATTCGGCCATAAAGGGCTTCGAAGTGGTGGCCGAAGATGCCGATAAGGTGGAAGTGCGGGCCGGAGCGGGTGAAGTGTGGGATGATTTTGTGGCCTATGCGGTGGCGAACGGGTGGTACGGGGCCGAGAACCTTTCGGCCATCCCCGGCGAAGTGGGGGCTTCGGCCGTACAGAACATCGGCGCCTATGGCGTGGAGGTGAAGGACCTGATTGTGGCGGTAGAGACCTTGGCGGCGGATACGGCCGAACGCCGTGTATTCACCAACGCCGAATGCGGTTACGCTTACCGCGAGAGTGTATTCAAGAAGGAACTGAAAGGACGCTACATCGTGACCCATGTGGTGTACCGCCTGGGCAAACGGCCGGTGTTTCATCTGGATTACGGGAATATCCGTGCCGAGCTGGAACGCCGCGCGTGCGAGCCTACGCTCGAGACGGTGCGTGACGTGGTGATGTCGATCCGGGCTTCCAAGCTTCCCGACCCTAAGGTGCTGGGCAATGCGGGCAGTTTCTTCATGAACCCCGTTGTGCCGAGAAGCCTGTTCGAGACCTTGCGGGAGCGTTACCCCGACATGCCCCATTACGACGTGGACAATGACCGTGTGAAGATTCCCGCCGGCTGGATGATAGACCGTTGCGGATGGAAAGGCAAGGCGCTGGGCCGTGCGGCCGTGCACGACAGGCAGGCTCTGGTGCTGGTCAACCTGGGCGGGGCTACCGGAGAAGAGGTGATGCACCTGGCGCACGAGGTGGCGCGCTCGGTGCATGACACGTTCGGCATCGATATCCGTCCCGAAGTGAATTATATCTGAGTTTGGAAGTGAGTTGATACCCTGTTTTGTTATCCCAGAAAGAAGAATGTCATGAAAATTACCATATTAGGAAGCGGAACGTCTACGGGAGTGCCGCAGATAGGATGTACGTGTGCCGTGTGTACCAGTACCGACCCGAAAGACAAACGCCTGCGCTGCTCGGGCCTGGTGGAAGTGGACGGTGTGCGGATCCTCATCGATTGCGGTCCGGATTTCCGTGAGCAGATGATCCGCCTGAACGATTTCAAGCCCATAGACGGTGTGCTGGTCACCCACGAGCATTACGACCATGTGGGCGGACTGGACGACCTGCGTCCGTACTGCCAGTTCCGTGATGTTCCGGTGTATGCCGAAGCCTATACCGCCGAGCGCCTGCGCAACCGCATTCCCTATTGCTTTACCGAGCACCTGTATCCGGGAGTGCCGCACATCCCGCTGGAAACGATTCAGGAGGGGGTGCCGTTCACGGTGAGCAGCCTGGGCGGAAACACCGTAGAGGTACGTCCTTTCCGGGTGACGCACGGCAAGCTGCCCATTCTGGGGTACCGCATCGGCCGGATGGCGTGGATTACCGACATGCTTACCATGCCCGACTCGTCATACGATGTGCTGAAGGACCTGGACTGCCTGGTGATGAACGCCCTGCGCATCGAACCGCACTGGACCCACCAGAGCCTTTCCGAAGCCCTGGAGCAGGCGGCACGCATCGGGGCGCGTCAGACCTGGTTCATCCACATGAGCCATCAGATAGGGCTTCACGCCGAAGTGGACGCTTCGTTGCCCGAAGGCATCCGTCTGGCCTACGACGGTCTGCAACTCACCCTCTAACGAACTCCGGGCATCATTTCCCGGCCGTAGCCTTCAACGATTCCTTGCAGAGCCCGTTCAGTCCGCATTGCTCGCATTTCGGCTTGCGGGCCACACATACGTAGCGTCCGTGCAGGATGAGCCAGTGGTGGGCCGTAGGCACAATCTCCTTGGGAATGTATTTCATCAGGTATTTTTCGGTAGCCAGCGGTGTGGTGCAGCTCATCGGTACCAGTCCGATGCGGTGGCTCACGCGGAACACGTGCGTATCTACCGCCATGGCCGCCTTGTTGAACACCACGCTCTGTATCACGTTGGCGGTCTTCCGTCCCACGCCGGGCAGCTTCACCAGCTCTTCCAGCGTATCGGGCACTTCGCCGTGGAAATCCTTCACCAGCATCTGCGCCATGCCCACCAGGTGTCTGGCCTTGTTGTTCGGGTAGCTCACGCTACGGATGTATTCGAATACCACTTCGGGTGTGGTGGCGGCCAGTGCCTCGGGTGTAGGGAAGTCGCGGAACAGGGGCGGTGTAATCTGGTTCACGCGCTTGTCGGTACACTGGGCGCTCAGGATGACGGCTATCAGCAGCTCGAAGGGGTTGTTGTAGTGCAGTTCGGTTTCGGCCACCGGCATGGTGCGCTGGAAGTAGTCGATTACCCGGTCATACAGTTCTTGTTTTCTCATGAGTCGTTTCGGTTTTTAGTGCCCTCTCCGGCAGGGGGCTGTTACAGGGTTCAATACCATTTCTTGTGCTTGAAGTAATAGTAGATGCCTACGGCCAGCACAATCATCAGGGCCCAGGCGTAGACGTAGCCGTATTTCCAGTCCAGTTCCGGCATGAAGTGGAAATTCATTCCCCAGATACCGGCCAGGAAGGTCAGCGGAATGAAGATGGTAGACACCACGGTGAGCTGCTTCATGATGCTGTTCATGCGCTGGTCGTTGCTGGAGATGTAGAGGTCTATCAGGGCTCCCACCATGTCGCGGCATCCTTCCAGCGTCTGCAGGGCGAACTGCAGGTGGTCGTTCACGTCGTTGAAGAACGGGCGGTTGACCTTGTGCAGGAGCTGGTTCTCGGTGTGGAACAGCTTGTTGATCTGTTCCTTGAGGGGCAGGATGCATTTCTTGATGAGGCGGTAGTTGCGCCGGTACGTCTGTATCTCGTCTATCCCCGGGTCTTCGTACGATTCGGACGAGAGGAAGCGTTCTTCCAGGTCGTCCAGTTCGTCTTCCATGGCACTTAGGACAGACATGAAGTTTGCCATGACACTGTTCAGGATAACGCTGAGCAGGTAATCGGACTGCCGGTTCCGTATTTTCAGTACATTCTTGTCAAGGGCCGATAAGATTTCGTTGAAGAAGTCGGTTTCCTGTTCGGTAAAGGTTATCAGGAAATTGTCTCCCTGTACGATTCCCAGATGCTGCGGCAGGTACTCCCCGTCCTGGTTCCTTGAAAGCAGCTTGAGGATGATGACGTTGTAGTTGTCATGTTCCTCTATCTTGGTCAGGTGGTTGGCGTTCAGGATATCCTGCGTAGTGAGGAAATCGACGTTGAAACGCTCGCATACCTGGCGGATAGTGCCCGCGTTCTGAAGTCCGTGTACCTGGATCCAGTTGATACATTCCTTCTTCAGGAGCAGGTCAAGTCCGTCGGCGGTTTCCGTTTTGTGCCTCTCCACCGAAGTGGCGTTGTAGCTGCACACGTGCAGGTGGGTAGGGGTCCGGCTCGCCCCGTTGTAGTTCAGTTGCTCGCTGAGCAGATTGTTCTTTGTCATGATTCTCAAAAACTTCGTTGCACAAATATAACCCATTCCCCGAAAACGGACAAACGGCTTCCCCGTTTTTCGTTTGTCCGCCTGATTTCTGCCGGATGTGCCGGAGGGTTTCCGAATCTGATGCTGTTTTTTCTGAACCGCTTCCCCGAAATCTTGATGCCGCTAAGGTAGGGCGCTTCTGGCAGACCGCCAAAAACAGGGTATCGCTAAAGTGCAAAAATCTGTTAATGAAATTGCTTTTTTTCTCCAGTGGATTCCGTTCATTGTAGCCCTTACATTACAAAACTTACAGTAAGCAAAAAGAGAATCATAATCGGCTTGCGTTCATGCAGCCATTACATTACAAACCTTACAGTAAAGCAAAAAGAGTTGCAATCGGCTTGCCCTGGATACTTGTATCAA
>ULQU01051031.1_pt1 | contig 10227 bp, 7 predicted proteins | sample 1954841 | NCBI WGS metagenome assembly ULQU01 (sample SAMEA4835664, study PRJEB28245) | human gut metagenome | biome: gut microbiome; material: fecal sample | place: Denmark | collected 2008
CCAAATTTACAAGAACTTATAATTCGTCGAACTCACGTTAAATATTTGATTTATAAAGTGACTTTCGCATTCGCAACTGAATCGCACTATCGGATTCCGACATGACGAAACAGCCGAAAAGCCTATCAGAACATCTGACTTACCCGTTCGATACCGGCTACCAGCGCATCGATTTCTTCCTTGGTATTGTACAGTCCCAACGAGGCACGTACCGTACCTTCAATGCCCATCCGGTGCATCAACGGCTCGACACAATGATGTCCCGTACGCACGGCTATGCCTAAACGGTCGAGCAACGTACCCATGTCGAAGTGATGGATATTCCCCACCAGGAAAGAAATAACTCCTCCCTTGTGCTCAGCTTCGCCGAAGATACGCATGCCGGGAATTTCCTTCAGGCGGTTCATGGCATATACCGTCAGTTCGTGTTCGTAGGCTGCAATCTTATCCATTCCGATAGCTGAAACATAATCGAGTGCTTTTGCCAGTGCCGTACTGCCAATGTAGTCGGGTGTTCCTGCCTCGAACTTGAAAGGCAGCTCGTTGAACGTAGTATGCTCGAAGCTGACATTCTTGATCATCTCTCCTCCACCCTGATAAGGCGGGAGCTTGTCGAGCCACGCTTCTTTTCCATAAAGTACACCGATACCCGTAGGGCCATATACTTTATGTCCGCTGAACACATAGAAATCGGCATCCAGATCCTGCACATCAATCGGCATGTGAGGAATGCTCTGTGCACCGTCTATCAGCACCGGAACCCCGTGTGCATGTGCCGTAGCAATCATTTCCTTTACGGGATTGATGGTTCCCAGCACATTCGAAACATGAGCCACCGATACCAGTCGGGTACGCGGAGAGAAGAGCTTCTCATATTCGTCGAGCAACAGTTCGCCACGGTCGTTCATGGGAATCACTTTCAGCACAATTCCCTTACGCGCCGCCTGCAACTGCCACGAAACGATGTTACTGTGATGCTCCATAACCGAAACAATCACTTCATCACCTTCCTTCATCTGACTGTCGACAAAGGTCGATGCCACGAGATTGATGCTTTCGGTCGTACCGCGCGTAAAGACAATTTCCGAAGTACTGCGGGCATTGATAAACTTACGTACGGTTTCACGCGAAGCCTCGTGCAAGTTGGTAGCCTGCTGCGAAAGGAAATGTACGCCGCGATGTACGTTGGCGTTGACCGAATAATATTCGTCCGTAATCGACTCTACCACCACACGGGGTTTCTGAGTCGTCGCCCCGTTATCGAGGTAAATCAACGGTTTGTTGTACACCTTTCGCGAAAGTATCGGAAAGTCTTCTCTTATTTTTTGTACATCGTAAAACATTTCACACGATTATTTATTTACAAATAGCACATCCCTGACATTTATTCAGCTCGCCACGGAAACGCTTTTCTACCAGCAAGTGCAAACGGTCTTTCAATGCATCCATCCGGATATTGTCGATAACCTCGTTTACAAAGGCAAACATCAGCAACAAGCGTGCTTCTTTCAGGCTGATACCACGCTGCTGCATGTAAAACAACGCATTTTCATCGAGTTGCCCGACCGTTGCTCCGTGCGAACATTTCACATCATCGGCATAAATCTCCAGTTGCGGCTGAGTATACATGCGCGCTTCACGCGTAGCGCAAATATTACGGTTTGTCTGCTGCGATGAAGTACCCTGTGCTCCTTCACGCACCAGTACCTTACCGGCAAAGGCTCCTACTGCCTGATCGTCGAGGACATATTTAAACAACTCATTGCTGGTACAGTTGGGGACCTTATGGTCGATGAACGTATTATTATCTACCTGTTCGTTTTTGTCGGCAATAGCCATTCCACACAAGTTGATTTCCGCTCCTTGTCCGGCAAGCGTTACTTCGGTAGTATTGCGTGTTGTACCGTTATGAAGCGTCATGCCATTCAGCAATACATTACTGTTTGCCTGCTGGTTGACGAACAGATTGTTGAAGCGAACCGTGCTGTTGTGCGTTTCCTCCAGTTCATACAGATCGAATACGGCATTTTCGCCAACGAAAACTTCCACCACCTGCGTAGAAAGGAAATTCACCTCATCCATTGCATGATCGCAAATCAGCAATTTAGCCTGCGCACCATCCTCAAGGATGATCAAAATACGACGGTTTACCATCGAATTGACATCGGCACGCAATATGTTAACCAACTGAATCGGCTTTTCTACGACCACATTCTTCGGCACATACATCAGCACACCGTCTTGTGCAAACATGGTATTAAAGGCAACAACCCCGTCTTTCGACGTATCGGCAAGCTTGCCATAATATTTTTTCACCAGTTCAGGATGCTGTTCTGCCATATCTTTCAGACTGCCGAAAATCACTCCTTCGGGCAATTGTGCAGAAGGATGTACGTGCTTGTCGAATGCATCGTTTACCACAAAATAGAGCGAAGTACTCATGTTCGGCACATCACACTTGAACACTTCATACGGATTGACCGGGAACTCCAGACGGTTCAGGTTCAGTCCGTAGTCGGGAGCAAAATACTTGCTCACCTCCGTGTATTTATACTTTTCCTGCTTGCGTGTGGGGAAGCCCAGACGTTCGAAGTCGGCAAACGCTTTTGCACGAGGAGCATTCAGCACCTCGGCACTATGCCGGCAAATCATCGCCTCACACTGCGAGAAAAGATCAATATATTGTTGTTCTGCTTTCATGCTTATTCTCCTAATTCTTTCTTAATCCAGTCGTAACCTTTTTCTTCGAGTTCGAGCGCCAGTTCCGGTCCGGCAGTCTTTACGATACGTCCTTTGTAAAGCACGTGTACGATATCCGGCTTGATGTAATCCAGCAAGCGCTGATAGTGAGTAATCACGATGCAGCTTGTTTCAGGAGTCTTCAGCTTGTTCACTCCTTCGGCTACGATGCGGAGCGCATCAATATCCAGTCCAGAGTCAGTTTCATCGAGGATGCTCAGCTTCGGCTCCAGCATGGCCATCTGGAAGATTTCATTACGTTTCTTTTCACCACCGGAGAATCCTTCGTTTACGGAACGGTTGGCAAGCTTGCTGTCCAGTTCCACAATCTCACGCTTCTGGCGCATCAGCTTCAGGAACTCGCTTGCAGTCAGAGCAGGAAGTCCTTTATACTTACGCTGTTCGTTTACAGCCGCACGCATGAAGTTAACCATGCTTACACCGGGAATTTCTACCGGATACTGGAACGAAAGGAACAATCCTTCGTGACTGCGGTCCTCTGGGCTCATAGCCAGCAAGTCCTTTCCGTCGAAAGTTACCGAGCCTTTTGTTACTTCATAAGCCGGATGACCAACCAGTACGTTGCTCAATGTACTCTTACCAGAACCGTTCGGTCCCATGATAGCATGTACTTCACCCGACTTTACTGTCAGGTTAATTCCTTTTAATATCTCTTTGCCATTAATTGTGGCATGCAAATCTTTTATTTCTAACATAACGTTCTTTTTTATTTATCCTACACTGCCTTCCAACGAAATAGAGAGCAACTTCTGTGCTTCTACGGCAAACTCCATAGGAAGTTTATTCAACACTTCTTTCGCATAACCGTTTACAATCAAGCCTACTGCATCTTCAGTCGGAATACCACGCTGGTTACAATAGAACAACTGGTCTTCCGAAATCTTCGAAGTGGTAGCCTCGTGTTCCACAACTGCCGTTTCATTGTGTATATCCATATAGGGGAATGTATGAGCGCCGCAATGACTACCCAACAACAATGAGTCACATTGACTATAGTTGCGGGCATTGTCTGCACGTTCCGACACACGAACCAGTCCACGATATGAGTTCTGGCTCTTTCCGGCACTGATACCTTTACTTACAATGGTAGAGCGGGTATTCTTTCCCAGATGAATCATCTTGGTACCAGTATCGGCCTGCTGGTAATTATTGGTTACCGCCACCGAATAGAATTCCGCAGTAGAATTATCTCCACTCAGGATACAGCTCGGATACTTCCATGTAATGGCAGAACCGGTTTCCACCTGAGTCCACGACAACTTGCTGTCTACTCCCTTACAGTTTCCGCGCTTTGTAACAAAGTTGTATACACCTCCCTTGCCTTCAGCATCACCCGGATACCAGTTTTGTACAGTAGAATATTTTACTTCAGCACGGTCCAGGACAACGATTTCCACAATTGCAGCATGCAACTGGTTCTCATCGCGCATCGGTGCCGTACAGCCTTCCAGATAAGAGACATAACTGTCGTCATCGGCAACAATCAGCGTACGTTCAAACTGTCCGGTGTTCGCTGCATTGATACGGAAATAAGTAGAAAGCTCCATCGGACAACGTACTCCCTTAGGTATATAAACAAATGAACCGTCACTAAACACAGCTGAGTTCAGGGCTGCAAAGAAATTATCACGATAACCTACCACAGAGCCCAGGTATTTTTTCACCAGATCCGGATGCTCGCGTATGGCTTCACTCATGGAACAGAAAATAATTCCCTTTTCCATCAGTGTTTCCTTAAAGGTTGTCTTTACAGAAACAGAATCCATAACGGCATCTACCGCCATACCACTCAGCGCCATCTGCTCTTCCAGCGGAATACCCAGTTTATTAAATGTCTTCACCAGTTCCGGATCGACTTCGTCCATGCTCTTCGGACCTTCCTTCTTTTGAGTCGGGTCGGCATAATACGAAATGGCCTGATAATCTATTTCAGGAATATCGAGATGAGCCCATGTAGGCATTTCCATTGTCAGCCAATGACGATAAGCTTTCAGACGGAACTCCAATAACCATTCCGGTTCACCTTTTTTGGCCGAGATCAATCGTACCACATCTTCATTCAATCCCTTTTCAATGATGTCTGTATGCACTTCCGTAGTAAAACCGTATTTGTATTTTTCCTGCGTAAGCTGCTTTACAAACTCGTTCTTCTGGGATTCATCCTTCATATTGAGTTCTTCTTGCATATACTTTATTATATCAGTCTATTAGTTGTTTAGTCACATTTTTAATAGTCGGATAAAAAATATCCGAAAAATCTTCCATCGGATAATATAACACAGATTCCTGTTTTACGGTTGACTTTATTAAGTTATCTTTAGAATCGACAAACTCAATAAAATGTATGGCTATGCCTACCAGGAGCATATACTTCAGTGCCCCCAGCCCTGCTCCCAGCATACGGTTTACAAAGCCCAGCTTGACAATATCTATGACACGCGTAAGTGCTGAAGCCAAAAACAAAAATACGATTGGTACCACCAGCCATATCAAGATAAAGGCCACGACCTGTGCAAAGGTAAGTGGAGTTCCCAGTTCTTCGGCCAGCCTTTCTCCCACCGAAGCAAACAAAGCTCGGGCAATGAGCAGGCCCGCAATCAGTCCCACAATAGCAGCAAGTTGCCTGATAAAGCCTTTGGAAAAGCCAAGTACCGCCCCCATACCTATCATTATTACAATTATCCAATCGAGGACTATCATATTCACTCCTATAAAAAAGGAAATGTCATGCTGAACCAACGGAAGAATCTGTACACTTCCGATAGCGTTTACAGATCCTTCGCTATGCTCAGGATGACATCACCTCATTAAAGATATTATAATGTAATTATAAAGTTTGCTTTACTTCTACTTCCTCGTAAGTTTCAATAACGTCGCCCACCTTCAGATCGTTGCAATTGGTCAGGCTGATACCACATTCAAAGTTTGTACCGACTTCCTTCACATCATCCTTGAAACGTTTCAGGGCATTGATACTACCTGTAAAGATTACAATACCATCACGAATCAAACGAGCCTTGTCGGAACGTTTTACTTTACCTGTCTTGACCATAGCACCAGCAACCATACCAACCTTACTAATGTTGAAGACCTCACGAACCTCGATAGTAGCAGTAACCTGTTCCTTCAATGTAGGTGCAAGCATACCTTCCATAGCCGCTTTCACTTCTTCTATTGCATCGTAGATGATAGAATACTTACGGATATCCACGCCTTCCTGTTCAGCAAGCTTGGCAGCATTGTTCGACGGACGAACCTGGAAACCGACGATGATAGCATCTGATGCAGCTGCCAGTGATACATCCGACTCAGAAATCTGTCCTACTCCCTTATGAATCACATTCACCTGAATCTGTTCGGTAGACAATTTTATCAGTGAGTCGCTCAAGGCTTCTACAGAACCGTCCACGTCACCTTTCACAATTACATTCAGTTCGTGGAAGTCACCCAGTGCCAGACGACGACCTACTTCATCCAGTGTAAGCATCTTCTGCGTACGCAAGCCCTGTTCGCGAGCCAGCTGTTCACGCTTGTTGGCGATTTCACGAGCTTCCTGATCAGTGTCGAATACATGGAATGTATCACCAGCGGCAGGCGCTCCGTTCAATCCCAAAATCAGTACCGGTTCAGACGGTCCAGCTTCTTTCAAGCGCTGGTTACGTTCATTGAACATCGCCTTCACCTTACCATAGTTCGTTCCTGCCAGCACAATATCGCCGACGTGTAACGTACCGTTCGAAATCAAAACTGTAGCCACATATCCACGTCCCTTGTCCAGTGAAGATTCAATGATAGAACCTGTAGCCTTACGATTAGGATTAGCTTTCAGGTCAAGCATCTCAGCTTCCAGCAAAACTTTTTCCAGCAATTCATGTACACCGGTACCTTTCTTTGCTGATATATCTTGTGACTGGTATTTACCTCCCCATTCTTCAACCAGGAAGTTCATAGCAGCCAGTTCTTCCTTAATTCTGTCCGGATTAGCATTGGGCTTATCAATCTTATTGATAGCAAACACAATAGGAACTCCAGCAGCCATCGCGTGATTGATAGCTTCTTTCGTCTGCGGCATCACATTATCATCGGCAGCAACAATAATAATAACCACGTCGGTAACCTTCGCACCACGAGCACGCATGGCCGTAAACGCTTCGTGTCCCGGAGTATCGAGGAACGTGATACGACGTCCGTCCTCCAGTTTTACATTATACGCACCGATGTGCTGGGTAATACCTCCGGCTTCACCTGCGATAACATTTGCCTTACGGATATAGTCGAGCAATGAAGTCTTACCATGGTCAACATGACCCATGACTGTAACAATCGGAGCTCGTGGCTGCAAATCTTCTTCAGCATCAGCCTCTTCTTCGATAGCCTGAGCAACTTCAGCACTCACGTATTCCGTCTTGTAGCCAAATTCTTCAGCAACCAAGTTAATCGTTTCTGCATCCAGACGCTGGTTGATGGAAACCATGATACCCACACTCATACAAGTAGAGATAACTTGTGTAACCGAAATATCCATCATATTTGCCAGCTCATTCGCCGTAACAAATTCCGTCAGCTTCAGTACCTTGCTTTCTTCCTGTTCCAGTTCCTCCTGTTCCAGTTGACGATTCTGTATGCTTTCACGCTTTTCCTTACGATACTTAGCAGCTTTATTCTTTCCTTTATTAGTAAGACGTGCCAATGTTTCCTTTACTTGCTTAGCAACATCCTCATCGCTCACTTCCGGTTTAACTACCGGCTTTTTAAAACGGTCTTTATTATGCTTTCCTCCACCTTGAGCAGCATTGGAGTTACCTTTTCCTGCTTTGTTATCACCTCCACGAGGTGCAGTCATACTACCAGCAGCATTAATATCTACGCGTTCCTTATTTATACGATTACGTTTCTTCTTTCCCGCAACATCATTCTGACCGCCTTTATCTGCTTTTTCGTCAGTTTTTCTTATTTCCTTGATAATAGCATCCTTCATCTGCTTACGCTGCTCCAGACGCTGTTTATCTTTCTCTTCCCGTTCTTTACGCTTTTCTTCCTTCGTTTTTTTCTTCGGACGGGTAGACTGGTTCAGTGCAGCCAGGTCAATCTGACCTACTACATTTATTTTTGACTTAAATTCCGTTGGACGTATTTTAAAAACTTCATCTTCCTTGTCCTGTTGAACGGTCTGTGCTTCGGGGGTTTCTTTCTTTTCTTCCATCAAATCTGGTATCAAATCTTCTGCCTTCTCCTGTTCCGGCTGTTTCTGTTGTTCATTAATCTGAGGTTGCGGTTGTGCAACTTCTGTGACAGTTACTTCCTCCACTTGTACAGGTGCAGGCTTTTCCACTGGTTCAGCAGTTTCTACCACTTCCTTTTTTTCTTCCTTAGCAGGCTCCACCACAGCCGGCTTCACCTTCTTCTTATTAAGATTGTCCAAATCAATTTTGCCTACAGGCTTAAATCTAGGACGTGCATCTTCGGGTACAACTGTTTCTATCACTTCAGGTTTTGTTGTTGTTTCAGCCTGCAAGTCATCGATAGAAACAGAAGCCTTATTTCGTTCCTTATTCTGCCGTTCCTGAAAAATCTTTTCAGACTCTATTTTCAAATCTTTGTCTTTGCTAAACTCTTTCACAAGTGCAGCATATTGTTCATCAGTAATTTTAGTATTCGGATTTGCCTCGATAGTATATCCTTTCTTTTGCAAAAAGTCCACTACCGTAGCAATACCTACATTCAAATCTCTTGTTACTTTGTTCAGTCTTATCGTCATAAATTCTTTTAATTTTTAATAGAGTTCAGGGAAAAAGGTTTTCAGTCACGGAAAGTCTGTCTTATTATTCCTCGAACTCTGCCCTCAAAATTCTTAACACATCATCAACTGTGTTTTCTTCCAAATCAGCTTTTTCTATCAGCATTTCACGCGGAGCATTCAGTACGCCCTTTGCCGTATCGATACCAATACTCTTGATGGCGTTGATAACCCATTCATCAATTTCATCTTTGAATTCATCCAGATAGATATCTTCATCGGTTGCGTTTTCATCCAGTTCACGATATACATCAATGGTATATTCAGTAAGCATACTTGCCAACTTAATGTTCATACCACCTTTACCGATAGCCAGCGAAACCTCTTCCGGTTTCAGATATACCTCTGCTTTCTTTTCTTCTTCATGCATAATGATAGAAGAAACCTTGGCAGGACTCAGAGCACGCTGTACAAACAATTGTATATTCGAAGTATAATTGATAACATCGATGTTCTCGTTACGCAATTCACGAACGATGCCATGAATACGAGAGCCCTTTACACCTACACATGCTCCAACCGGATCAATACGTTCATCGTAAGACTCCACAGCTATTTTCGCACGTTCGCCCGGAATACGAGCAATCTTCTTGATTGTAATCAATCCGTCATTGATTTCAGGAACTTCCTGTTCGAACAAGCGCTGTAAGAATACCGGAGAGGTACGACTCAGAATAATCTTCGGGTTGTTATTCTTATTGTCTACCCGTGCCACAACAGCACGTACGGTTTCTCCTTTACGATAAAAGTCACTCGGAATCTGCTCAGTCTTCGGAAGCAGCAATTCATTACCCTCGTCATCGAGCAGCAAAATTTCCTTCTTCCAGATCTGATAAACTTCAGCAGCAATAATCGTACCGACCTTATCAATATACTTATTGTATAAACTGTCTTTTTCCAGTTCCAAAATCTTAGAAGCCAATGTCTGGCGAAGATTCAATATCGCACGGCGACCGAACTTCTCGAATATCACCTCATCAGTAACTTCTTCTCCTACTTCGTACGATGCATCGATTTTGCGAGCCTCAGTAAGCGAAATCTGCATATTGGGGTTCGTCAGCTCATCATCAGCCACCACCTCACGATTACGCCATATTTCAAAGTCGCCTTTATCGGGATTTACAATTACATCGTAATTTTCATCAGTACCGAACATCTTTGCTATCACACTACGAAATGACTCTTCCAGTACGCTCACCATCGTGGTGCGGTCGATATTCTTCAAATCTTTAAATTCCGAAAACGTGTCAATCAAACTGACAGTTGCTTCTTTCTTCGCCATAATTTTATTTAAAGCTTATTAAGTATTTGGTGTATTTTATTTCGTCATAAGTAAAGGTCACATTCTGTTCTACCAGTTTCGGACGTTTGGCGCCTTCGGGTTTCACCTTTGTCTGCACCGTAATCGTAAAGTTCGATTCATTTGCATCGACCAATACGCCGGTCCATTTCTTTCCGTCCTTATCCTGCACTTCCACCTCTTTTCCAATATGAATAATATATTGCTGAAGTACTTTAAAAGGTTGCCCGATTCCCGCCGAACCAACCTCAAGCTCATAATCTTCGACCTCTCGGTTCAGTTTCGATTCGATATAACGGCTTAAGTCCACACAATCATCAATCCATACGCCTTCCGCATGGTCGATTTCAACTACAATTTTGTCATCCGG
>ULQU01004788.1_pt1 | contig 10216 bp, 9 predicted proteins | sample 1954841 | NCBI WGS metagenome assembly ULQU01 (sample SAMEA4835664, study PRJEB28245) | human gut metagenome | biome: gut microbiome; material: fecal sample | place: Denmark | collected 2008
TCAGCGAGCCGTTCACCAACGGCTTCCGCCAAGAGTATAACGTCGGTATCGACGGCGGTAACGACAAGACGAAGTATTATCTTTCGTTCAACTACCTCGACGACGGCTCCTATGTCCATGCGTCCAACTTCAAACGCATGAGCGGCCGCGTCAACCTGGAACACCAGGCCACGAAGTGGCTCAACGTCGGCGTGAACGCCACGTTCGCCCATATCGACACGAACGAGCCTTCGATGAGTAGTGGTACGGCGAACAACCTCTTCTCGTTCGCCCAGTTCGTTGCGCCGATCTACCCGATCTATGAGTACGACGCCGCCGGCAACCTCATCACCGACGCCCACGGCAATCCCTCGTTCGACTACGGTATCACCAACGGCCACAACCGCCAGTACAACCAGGGTGCCAACCCGTTCGGTGCGCTCTACAATGACATCCTGTCGCACAAGACGGACAACCTGTCGGCCCGCGCTTTCGCCAAGATCGACATTTACGACGGCCTGACCTTTACGGCCAATTTCAGCTACGAGGGCCGCTGGTTCCGCCAAGTGGACTTCCAGACGCCAGTCGTGGGCGACGCCGCTAACGTGAACGGTCGTGGTGCAATCCAGTCGAACAACTTCTCGACGGTGAACGCCAACCAGCTGCTCAACTATGACAAGACCTTTGGTAAGCATGGCGTGAACGTGCTGCTCGGCCACGAAAGCTATTCGGAAGGCGGCGCTTACCTCTACGGTATGAAGGAACAGTTCTTCCTGAGCGACGAACCCGAGTTCAGCAACGCCGTGAAGATGATCGATTTGACTTCTTATACCTCTAAGTACACCTTGGAGAGCTGGTTCGGACAGTTGCAATACAGCTATGCCGACAAGTACTTCATCTCCGGTTCCTACCGCCGCGACGGCAGCTCGCGCTTCCACCCCGACCACCGCTGGGGTAACTTCTGGTCGCTCGGTGCCCGCTGGCGCATGAAAGAGGAGAACTGGTTGAAAGACGTCGACTGGCTGCATGCCCTGAACCTCAAACTCAGCTACGGTACGCAAGGTAACGACGCCCTGCCTAACAACACGCCCTACGTCGACCAGTATACGGTGAACAACGTGAACGACCAGCCCGGCCTTGTCCTCTCTTTCCGCGGTAACCCCGAAGTGACGTGGGAGAAGAGCAAGAACTTCAACGTCGGCGTGGACTTCGGCCTCTGGAACCGCATCGACATCGCCGCAGAGTTCTTCGTGAAGAACACCGACGACATGTTGACCCAGCGCCCCTTGGCCATGAGCGAAGGACAGCCCTCGTACATCTACACCAACGAGATGGCCATGCGCAACACGGGCGTGGAATTCGAGATCGGCGCCCTGCTGATGCACACCGACAATTTCACGTGGCGCGCCACCCTCAACCTGACGCACTACAAGAACGAGCTGACCCGCTTGGAGGAAGGCCGTGATCCCAGCGGCTACCAGACTGGAGACTTCTGGCGCAAGGAGGGTGGCTCGCTCTACGACTGGTACCTCTACCGTTACGCCGGCGTGGATCCCGAGAACGGTGACGCCCTCTATTATAAGGACGTAGTTGACGCCGAAGGCAACGTGACGGGCATCACCACGACGAACAACGTGTCGGAAGCCACCTACTACGAAATCGGCAAGTCGACCCTGCCGAAACTCTACGGCGGTCTGTCGACCACGCTCGAAGGCTTTGGCTTCGACCTCACCATCCAGACGGCCTTCTCGTTCGGCGGCTGGGTGAACGATGGCTCTTACGCCTCCTTGATGAACGCCAGTCTGGGTACGGCTTACTCGCCTGACGTTTTCGATCGCTGGACGCCGAACAACCGCTACACCAACGTGCCGCGCCTCGAGCTCGACAACATGAACCAGGGCGGTGGCAACTCCGACCGCTTCCTGACCAAGGCCAGCTACTTCTCGATCCGTAACATCACGCTGGGTTACACGCTGCCCAAGGCTTGGCTGCGTCAGTACGGCATCCAAGGCATCCGCATCTTTGCCGTCGGCGACAACCTCTTCCTCGGCTCCGCCCGCAAGGGTCTCGACCCCCGTCAGAGCATCTCCGGTGGCGTGGACATGTCGATCTACTCCGCGGTCCGCACCATCTCGTTCGGTCTTAACTTACAGTTCTAACCCAAAAACAAGGACACTACAATGAAACTCATTCAATATACCCTTGCGCTCCTGACGGCGGCTTCGCTCACCTCGTGCGGCGACGACTTCCTCAACGAGTTCAACAAGTCGGTCATCACGTCCGACCAAGTCAAGGAAGAGACGGAGAAAAATCCCGACAAAGCCCTTTCCCCCTATGTCCGCGGCCTCTATGAAGACTGGAACTTCTGCCGGGCAATGGGCGGTCGCGGCGACATCTACGGCCACACCGAGATTGGTTTTTACAGCATCGGCATGCTGAGCGACGCGATGAGCAACGACATCTCGTTCCATACGAGCGATCCTTTCGGCCTCGACCGCCAGTTGAGCTATTGGGGCGAATCGTACATCCGCACCGGCCAACTGTGGACTTTCTTCTATACCGTCATTAATGACGCTAATACGATTATTGGCATGGTCACGGACGAACAACTCGACGATCCCAACGCCGACGCCACCCTGAAAGCCAGCGTAGGTCAGGCCTTGGCGCTGCGCGGTATCTCGTATGCTTACCTCGCGCAGGCCTATCAGAAGACCTATGTCGGCCACGAGGACATGCTGGGCGTGCCCATCCTGTTGACCGACGCCGAAGCCGCCGAGGCGCAACAAAGCCGTGCCCCGCTGCGCAAAGTCTATGCCCGTGCTGAAAAAGACCTGCTCCGCGCCATTGAACTGCTCGACGGCTGGACGCGCAGCAATGTCAACGAAGTCGATATGCAGGTGGCTCAAGGTCTGCTCTCGCGCGTTTACCTCGTGATGAACCGCTGGGAAGATGCCGCCAAAATGGCCAACGCCGCCCGCCAAGGCTACCAGCTGATGACGCCGGAAGAAGCCAGCACCTATGGCTACAATGACGTGACGAACAAGGAGGTGATGTGGGGCCTCGACACGACCAACGACAACACCAAGATGTTCGCCAGCTTCGCCTCGTGGATGTGTACGGGCGAGGTGGGCTACGGTGGCCAGGTGGGTTACTTCCGCAAGATCGACCAAGCCCTCTACAACAACTTCCAACCGGGCGATGCCCGCCTCGAGCTCTACGTGAAGCCGGGACAAACGGTGACAATGGAAGGCGGCGGCAGTTCGTGGGTGCTCCCCGAACTGGCCAGTATCAAGTTCAAGGCCGTCACGGGCTGGATGGAAGACGTGCTCTACATGCGCGTCGCCGAGATGTACCTGACCGAAGCCGAGGCCTATGCCCACCTGAACGACGCCCGCGCTGCCAGCGTGCTGGCTGAATTCATGGCCCAGCGCAATCCGCAGTGGACCGCCCCTGCCATGATCACGCCCGACGTCGTCTACGCGCAACGCCGCCTCGAACTCTGGGGCGAGGGCTTCGGTTACTGGGACTGCCGCCGCTTGAAGAAAGACCTTGTCCGCTCGTACGAAGGCACGAACGAGTATGAGGGCTATCAGGGCGAAGACGTGCCCGCCGACGGCGGCGCGATGGTCAGCGGCAACTGGTCGCAGTGGACGTTCCAGATACCTCTCCGCGAAATCCAGAACAACGACAGCATCCCCGCCTCGGCCCAGAACCCGATGGAGATGTAATGCGGGTCATACTTCCCTGTAACGATAAACATTTACGACAATGAAGATGAAATTCTTGAATTACCTGTCTGCCGGCGTCGTCGCTTTGGGCCTGACGGCTTGTACGGAGCTGGAAAAAGCAGACTATAACCAGACGACCGACCCGTCGGTGCTCCCCACTGTGACGACGGGTGACTGCGAGGCTGCCATCAATACGGCCGCCATCGTCAGCGTCAGTGTGGACACCGTGGAAGGTTCGGCCGCAAAGATCCAGGAAGTGGGTGTCATTGTGGACACCGACACGACGCTCAACCCCGTCGAAGGCACGACGACTACCCTTGTGCTCGGTGCCGACAATACGGCCAATGGTGTGATCAGCGGCCTGATGCCTGGCAAGCATTACTACTATCGTGCCTACGTCAGCACGAACCTCGGCATCTCGTTGGGCGAGATCAAATCGTTCACTACGAGCGAGGAGAACTATGAACTGGCTCCCGTTTACGTAGCCGACTTCTCTGATCCCAGCACGATGGCTGGTTTCCAGTCGTTCGGCACGATCTCTGACGGGGTCAACTTCGCTCCGAGTGCGGGCTGGTCTGTCGTTCCCGACGGCATGGGCTTGTTCGGCGGTTCGCAGGCCTACTGCTTCGGCACGTCGGGCCTTGCCGACGTCGAGAAGTTGCTCGACCCGTCGACCACGTCGGTAAGCGTCGGTTATGACGCCGACAACGTGCTGACCACGACGGTCGACCTCGCCGGTATGGTGATGCCGTCCGTAACGGTCAACCTGATCGACATCGACGGCCTCATGCTCCGCATGGGCATGCCCGGCGGCGTGACGCTCTACGCCTCTGCCAGCCCCATCAACAGCTTTGAGGACCTGGACGGCGCTACCGTGCTGGGCAGCTACAACTTTACAGCTGGCGGCAGCTCGACGTATGACGCTACGTTCAGCATCCCCACGCAGTTCTATGGCCAGACGTGCTACATCGCCATCCGTTGTACGTCGTCTTACGATACAAAAAACCTTGGCGTGTTCCTCTATGGTTTCCAAGTGTTGAGCTACCAGCAGGCAAATAAGTGATTTCCTTTTCCTGATAGGACTCCCCGGTGTGTCATGCACATGCCGGGGAGTTTTTTTGTGCCTTTACAAGGAGGTCCGGAAGCATTCCGTCGTGTTTCCCGTAGGGGCGCCATTTATGACGCCCGGTGCCGGAACGTGATAATGAGCGTGCGCGTCATGTGCGGCTTTGGCGGAAATCCGCGGCGGTTATTTCGTGTGTCATGGTGTCGTCAACCATTGGTGTTTTCCGTAAGGGCGCCATTTATGACGCCCGGTGCCGGAACGGCACAACGACGGGACGCATTGTGCACGCCGGCGGAGCGTGGGCGTGGCGACAGTCCGGATGTTCATAAACGGCCGGGCGGATGCCTGCGGCGGTCATCCGGGCGTCATAAATGGCGCACCTACGGTGGCGGACGGTTAACTCGTCTGCACGGACAGCCCTCCCGTTCATTCCGTCAGCCATCCAGGATTTTCTGCCAGCCGTCCTGTCAGACGCAAAAAGGCTATGAGGATCGCGCAAAACCCTCCCGGACATCTCAACCGGCTCTCCACGGTTACAAGTGCTTCTATCAACACAAACCAACAGAACTCCGGATGTTTTAGCAAACGTCCACGACACGAAGGATGTTAAAAGAAGAGAAAACAGCAGGCGACCTGTATGCAGTATCAGGGAAATGCGTATCTTTGCACCCGTCACAAACGACAGTGGACAGATTTGGCTGCTTGCAACCACTCGAAAAAATGCTAAAACGACGGCGGTACGGCTGCGCCTCAGCGCGTACCGGTTGTTTTCACAGGCTTGTGGTTCCTTTCCCTTTCTGTTCCATCGTCTTTGACAGCCTCTCCGGGTTGCGCGGGTTTGTGTCCGTAGTGACAGCCGGGGCGGACATGATTACAGACTGACATATACATAAAACGCTAACTATACAGAAATGGGATACTTATTTACTTCTGAATCCGTGTCGGAGGGACACCCCGACAAGGTAGCCGACCAGATTTCCGACGCAGTCCTCGACAACCTGCTTTTCCAGGACCCGCAAGCCCGGGTGGCCTGCGAAACACTCGTCACCACGGGACAAGTCATCGTGGCCGGCGAAATACGCTCGACGGGATATATCGACCTGCAAACCGTCGTGCGCGATACCATCCGCCGCATCGGCTACACGAAAGCAGAATACCAGTTCGACGCGGACAGCTGCGGCATTCTGAACGCCATCCACGAGCAAAGTGCCGACATCTCGCGCGGCGTGATCCGCCAGAATCCCGAGGACCAAGGCGCGGGCGACCAAGGCATGATGTTCGGCTACGCCACGAACGAAACGGACACCTACCTGCCTCTCCCACTCTCACTGGCACACGACATCCTCATTGTCCTGGCTGAAATCCGCAGGGAAGGAAAGGAAATGACCTACCTGCGCCCCGACTCGAAAAGCCAGGTGACCATTGAATATGCCGACGACGGACGCCCCATGCGCATCGCTACCATCGTCGTCTCGACCCAACACGACGAGTTCATCACTGCCGGAGAAGCCGGCAGCCAAGAGGCCGCCGACGCCCAGATGCTGGCCCGTATCCGGCGCGACGTCGAACAGATCCTCATGCCCCGCGTACTCGCCGAACGCGTGAACACGCCCGAAGTGCGCGCCCTCTTCAACGACAAGATCAACTATCTGGTCAACCCGACAGGCAAGTTCGTCATCGGAGGCCCCCACGGCGACACAGGCCTCACGGGCCGGAAAATCATCGTCGACACCTACGGCGGGCGTGGTGCCCATGGCGGCGGTGCCTTCTCAGGGAAAGATCCGTCGAAAGTGGATCGCTCGGCGGCCTACGCAGCACGCCACATCGCCAAAAACATGGTTGCCGCAGGTGTGGCCGACGAGATGCTCGTCCAGCTCAGCTATGCCATCGGCGAGGCTAACCCCGTGAGCATCTACGTCAACACTTACGGCCGCTCGCACGTCGACATGACAGACGGCCAGATAGCCGAAGTCATCAAGCGCACTTTTGACCTCCGGCCCTACGCCATCGAACGCCGCCTCAAACTACGGCAACCCATGTACGAAGAGACAGCCGCCTACGGTCATGTCGGCCGCGAGCCACAAACGGTGACCAAAACGTTCCGCGTCGGTCCCTCCGAGACGCGCGACGTCGAGGTGGAACTCTTCACTTGGGAAAAGCTCGACTGTGTCGACATAATCAAGAAAACCTTTGGTCTGTAAAAAAATACATCGCTGCGACAGGACAACCCGTCGCAGCGATGTATAAATCCTGTCACAACGATGAACATCTGCATCTATTGCGCTTCGAGTGGGCAAGTGCCCGAAACCTACGTGGCCGACGCCCGCCTGCTGGGCACGCTGGCAGCCCGCATGGGTCACACGCTCGTCAACGGAGCCGGACGCACCGGACTGATGGGCGCTGCCTCCGACGCCGCCCTTGCCGAGGGCGGCGAAGTGGTCGGCGTCATCCCCCAGTTCATGGTGGAGCAAGGCTGGCACCACCTGGGACTGACACGGCTTGAAGTGGTGCCCGACATGCACCGCCGCAAGGAGCGCATGGCCCGCCTGGCCGACGCCTGCATTGCCCTGCCGGGCGGTGTGGGAACCCTCGAAGAACTCCTCGAAATCATCACTTGGAAGCAATTGGGACTCTATCTGAACCCTATCGTCATCCTCAACACGGACGGATATTTCGACGCCCTGCTTGCCCAGCTGCGCAAGGCTGTGGACGAAAGGTTCATGCGCGACGTACACGCCTCAATATGGCAAGTGGCCGCCACACCGGCCGATGCGCTCCGACTGGCGCTCACCACGCCCGCTTGGGACAGGAGTATCCGAAAATTTGCCGCCCTCTAAATCTGGTCAGGCACGCCGGAAAGTGCTAACTTTGCAGCACCATGACGCCACAGCACCACGCAGACTCCCTCTTCGTGGGCGACAGCCTTGCCGCCACCCCAGACAGCATTACCGCACGGCCACGACAGAAGACCGTGCGTGACGTATTGCGCGCCCTGCCGCCCGACGCAACTCCCACCGAACAGGACGACGCCGTACAGGCGGCCTTCCCGCGCGACACGCTGACCTGGCCCGAAGGCGTCGAACTCAGCCTGCCGGGCATCGAAGCCAAGGCATACGACGCCGAACTGCGCCCCATCAACGAATATGAGACCGCTTTCGAACGCCACTCGCCATGGAAACTCGAACGCCTGCCCTACCATCAGGAAGGCATAGCGGGCGACCCGCTCCCCTACCGTTTCCGCACGGACGACTACGTTACCTCGGCACTCCTGCTTTGCTTCTTTCTCGGTGCTTGGGTGGTCGCACGCTCCTTTCGCTTCATCCGCCAGCAAATCAAGGACTTTTTCTTCACTCGCCAGCACGACAATCTTTTCACCCCTGACGCCGAGCTGCGCGGACAGTTCTTTCTGGTATTCCAGACATGCTTTGTGCTCAGTGTGCTATTCTTCGACTACACACAAGAATACATGACGAGCGTATTCAATCAGGTCTCTCCCTACAAGTTGCTGGCAGCCGACGTCGCCATCAGCCTATGCTATTACGCCGTCAAACTGACCGGCTATGCATTCGTCAACTGGATTTTCTTCACCAAAGAACAAAACGAACGCTGGTCCGAGAGCTACATGCTCTGCCTGCTGGCACTCGGGACAGCCCTTTATCCCGTGGCCCTGCTCGTCGTCTATTTCGACCTCAGTTTCCGCGCCACGCTCATCGTCTGCACCATCATCCTCGGCATTGTCAAAGTGTTGCTTTTTTATAAGTGTCATGCCATCTTTTTCCAGTACAGGCTGGGCTTTCTGCATTTATTTTTGTACTTTTGCACACTGGAAATCCTCCCCATGCTCGTCTTATGGCGAGCGTTGGTCTATGCGAATAACTATCTGGTAATAAACTTCTGAGAAACAGATGATCAAGAAGATACTTGTGTCGCAACCTGCGCCATCCTCGGAGAAGTCTCCTTATTACGAAATCGCACGGAAGCACGGAGTAGAGTTTGTCTTTCATCCTTTCATCAAAGTCGAAGGACTTTCAGCCCGCGAGTTCCGTCAACAGAAAATACAGATTCTCGATCATTCCGCAGTAGTATTCAATTCGCGCAACGCCATCGACCATTTCTTCAAGCTCTGTAACGAAATGCGTATCACTGTCCCGGAAGACATGAAGTACTTCGGGCTTTCTGAAACCATCCTTCTTTATATCCAGAAATACGTACAGTATCGCAAGCGCAAGGTCTTTTTCGGCACAACGGGCAAGTGGCCAGACTTGCTCTCCGTCATGGCGCGCCACAAGAACGAGAACTACCTCGTGCCGCTGAGCGACGTCCACTCAGACGAAGTGGCAACGATGCTTGATGCCAAGAAGCTCAAACACAAGGAGTGCATCATGTATCGCACGGTGAGCAACGAATATCCCGCCGACCAACCGTTCGACTACGACATGCTCGTATTCTTCACGCCCGCCGGCATCCAGTCGCTTTTGAAGAACTTCCCCAACTTCCAACAGGGCGATACGAAACTTGCCTGCTTCGGTAAAGCCACAGCCAAGGCCATTGAGGCCGCCGGGCTGCGCCTTGACCTTGAAGCACCATCGACCGAAGCCCCCTCAATGCCTGCCGCCATCGACCTCTTCTTAGAAAAAGAGAACGGAAAGGCCTGACCCCAACGCCAACCGCACCGATGGATCGGCGTTTCACCTTTCCCAAACCCGAGCACCTCTGTCTGAGGAGCGACATTTCCGCCCTTTTTGCGAGCGGAAGCCGCTCGGCGACGGTCTACCCCATCCGCATGGTCTACCGTCAGGTTGACGTCTCCGAGCACCGCCCTGCGGTACAGGTGCTGCTCAGTGTTTCAAAACGCCACTTCCGCCACGCTGTCGACCGCAACCGCGTCAAACGGCTGCTCCGCGAAGCCTATCGTCACCACAAGCACATGCTGACCGCACAATTGCCCGAAGGCCGAGGCCTGCACATCGGCTTCCTTTGGCTGTCGGACAAATTACCCGATGCCACAGAGGTGGAGCTATGCATCGTCAGGCTCTTGCAACAACTGTCGGAGCGCCTTGCTCCGAAGCCAGCCACAGGCGAATCATGAGACAACTGCTCGTCTGGCTGCTCTGCGCCCCCATCCTTTTCTATCAACGCTACATATCTCCGCTGACGCCGCCTTCGTGCCGCTTCACGCCGACCTGTTCAGCCTATGCGCTCGAAGCAATCCGAAAACACGGCCCCCTGAAAGGCCTGTGGCTGGCTGTACGGCGTATATTGCGCTGCCATCCGTTCGGAGGGCACGGCTACGACCCTGTACCATAGCACCCCGCCCGCGACACGACCTGCCCAAGCCCTCGCCATGACATCCGTAGACTTCCACACCCACGACCAGCAAGCTCCACCGCCTGCCATCATCCAGATCCCGACGGACTACCTGCTGCATCCCGACGAGTGGCAG
>ULQU01019826.1_pt1 | contig 10215 bp, 8 predicted proteins | sample 1954841 | NCBI WGS metagenome assembly ULQU01 (sample SAMEA4835664, study PRJEB28245) | human gut metagenome | biome: gut microbiome; material: fecal sample | place: Denmark | collected 2008
GGGGAAGGGGTTTGGGGTTAGGGATAGAGAATTTGCTCTATATTTATAAAAATAGACTTTTTCTACAAGCTGATCAGTGCAACTGCACTGACATTGACCCTTTTAAAAAACGCACTATCCCTCGAAAAGCACCATCACACTTGCCTCCCTTGTCAAAGGGAGGTGGATTGACGGCAAGGCACAAGCCTTGATTTTATTGCTTTCTGCTTGCGATATGTCCACCCTTTTTATGCTGCAAACTTTTCTGCCGTCAAGACGGAGGGATTGCCTCCCGTTGCACCGAATATTGCTACCTTCACAACCATTGCAAAAGGATAATACACCCTCGTTCCGCACTAAACTTGCCTCGCCAAAGGTGAACTTCTGTTGCTCGGTCAAGCCGAGCCAACTACGGTGGGGATTGTAGTTGCTTAGAAGTTGTTTTCCTAATCGCTTTGGTTCTTGTTCTTTCCCTCTTTCATATTGACAAGTGCACCCATTCGAATAGCGAACCCGAGAAGTGCTATCCGACAAAAAGAACTATCGGTAGCTAATTTACTACAGATAAACGCTAAATCTCACTTTAACACAGTTTTTTACCCTCCAACGCTTGCAAATAGACTCGCAATGTTGTATAATAGTTAAAGTATAACTATAATGGGTCAGTAGGTTCTGCCACAAACGGCAGAAAAAGCCCCGCAGGAAAGGAATGACGGCATAATGGATATAAAGACCATTGACCATCTGTGTAATCTGAGTAAGCTCAATTATACCGATGAGGGTAAAGAAAAGGTAATGGGCGAAATGAGCGCAATAATCGAGCTTATGGACACCGTAAAGGAATTTGACGTAGTTTACGATGATACCAAGGATAATAACAGTATAAGCTATGACGAGGTAAGAAAAGACGTTGCAAAGCCCTCATTCCCCACAGAGAAGCTGCTCAGCAACACACAGCCCAGCGGAAACTGCTATGTAGTTCCGAAGATGGTAGACTGATAAACGAGCCGAAAGGATAAGAGAATAAATGGAGCTTAAAAAACAGACGCTCGGCTCTCTGCGTGAAATGCTCGACACAAAGCAGATAAGCGCCGCAGAGCTTTGCAAGGAATATTCAGACAGCATAAAGGCTAAAGATTCCGATGTACTCGGATATATCACAGTGACCGAAGACGAGGCACTGAAAAATGCGGAAAAGGCACAGGAGATTATAGATAAGGGCGAGGCAAAGGCACTCACCGGTATACCTCTTGCAATAAAGGATAATATATGCACGGACGGAATAAGAACGACCTGTGCGTCAAAGATGCTTGAAAACTTTGTTCCGCCTTATGATGCAAACGTAATAGAAAAGCTGAAGGCCGAGAATTATGTGCTTCTCGGAAAAACAAGTATGGACGAATTTGCAATGGGCGGCTCTACACAGACAAGCGCATTTGCAAAGACAAGAAACCCCTTCGACTTATCCCGTGTACCCGGCGGTTCAAGCGGCGGCTCGGCGGCTGTAGTATCTGCAGGACTTGCATCTGCGGCACTCGGAAGCGACACAGGCGGCTCTATAAGACAGCCTGCTTCATTCTGCGGCGTTACAGGCCTTAAGCCAACCTACGGCAGAGTATCACGCTACGGTCTGGTGGCATTCGCAAGCTCGCTTGACCAGATAGGACCTATCGCAAACAGTGCGGTTGACTGCGGTACTATACTGAACGTTATCTGCGGCAAGGACAGCCGTGATGCAACAAGCGCAAACAAGCCCGCCGAGGACTTCAACGCCAAGGTCGGCAAGGATATAAAGGGCATGAAGATAGCGCTCCCTAAAGAATTCTTCGCAGACAGCACAGACGATGAAGTGAAGAATGCGGTTCTTGAGGCGGCTAAGAAATACGAAGCAATGGGCGCAACGCTCGTTGACTGCTCGATGAAGAGCCTTAAGTACGCAGTATCGGCTTACTACCTTGTGGCAAGTGCCGAGGCGGCATCCAACCTTTCACGTTTTGACGGCATCAAGTATGGACTTCGAGGCGAGGGCAGAACATTTGACGAAATGATTCGTGACAGCCGTACAAGAGGTTTCGGCGATGAGGTAAAGCGCCGTATACTTCTCGGTAACTATGCGCTTTCAAGCGGTTACTATGATGCATACTATTTAAAAGCGCTGGCATTAAAACAGCAGATTATAAAGGAATATAACGAGATATTCGAGAATGCGGACGTTATTCTGACCCCTACCGCTCCTACAGTAGCATATAAGATAGGTGAGCAGGAAACCGACCCTGTAAAGATGTATCTTGCAGATATATGCACCGTAACGGTAAACATCGCATCGCTCCCGGCAATCTCCGTCCCCTGCGGATATAACGCAGACGGTATGCCCATAGGAATGTCGCTTGTCGGCAGAAAGTGGGACGAGGCTACGCTGATACAGACGGCAGACGCTTTTGAAAAGACGTTTGAAAGACGTTACAGCGAGGTTTAAGAAGGGACGGTAACAATATGAAATTATATCCTACCATAGGACTTGAAATACACGCAGAGCTTCTCACTAACTCAAAGGTGTTCTGCACCTGCTCGGCTGAGTTCGGCGGCGAGCCTAACTCAAGATGCTGTCCTGTCTGCTCCGGACTTCCCGGAACGCTCCCCGTGCTTAACTCAAAGGCTGTTGAGTACATTATAAAAGCAGGCTACATCATGAACTGCGAAATATCACGCTTTACAAAGTGGGACAGAAAGAATTATTTCTACCCCGACCTGCCCAAAGCATATCAGATTTCACAGATGCCCCGCCCCGTGTGTCTGGGCGGTCACGTTGACGTAACGGTTGACGGCGAGCAGAAGACGATGAGAATAAACCGTATACATCTTGAAGAGGACGCAGGAAAGCTGGTTCACGACGACATCGAGCGTGTCAGCCTTGCAGACTATAACCGTTGCGGAATTCCGCTTATCGAGATAGTTACCGAGCCTGATTTTCATTCAGCCGCCGAGGTCATAGCGTTCTTTGAGAAGATAAGACTTATGCTCCAGTACGCAGGCGTATGCGACGGTAAGCTTGAACAGGGTTCAATGAGATGCGACGTTAATATTTCGCTTGCCGAAAAGGATTCAGACAAGCTCGGAACAAGAACAGAGGTAAAGAACCTCAACTCCACAAAGGCTATACAAAGAGCCATCGAATATGAGATATACCGCCAGACAGAGCTTATCGAGAACGGTGAAAGAGTAGTACAGGAAACGCTTCACTTCAATGACGCTACGGGCGAAACAAGCTCGCTTCGTTCCAAGGAGGACGCACACGATTACCGTTATTTCCCCGACCCCGATATACCGCCGATAATCTTCACGGAAGAAGAGCTTGCGGCTATCAAGGCGGACATTCCCGAAATGCCCGAGCAGAGAGTGGCACGTTACACAGGCGAATACGGCATTTCTGCGGCTGACGCAAAGGTGCTGACAGATTCAAAGCGTGTCAGCGACCTGTTTGAAAATGCGCTGAAGGAATATAATAATCCCAAGCCTATAGGCACGTTCATAGTGGTTGAGCTTATGAGAAGAATAAATCTCGGTGAGCTTGATCTTGATAATATGAAATTTACCGCAGAGGATTTAGCAAAGCTGATAGAGCTTGCCGAAAACGGCAAAATATCAAAGGATAACCGTAAGATTATCCTTCGTGAAATGCTCGAAACAGGCAAGAAGCCCGAAACTATCGCTGAAGAACAGCAGCTGTGGATAAAGGAAGACAACGAACTGCTTGAAAAGACGATAAACGGCATAATGGAGGCTAATCCTAAGGCTGTCGAGCAGTACAGAAGCGGCGAAACAAAGGTGTTCGGCTTCCTTATGGGACAGTGCAACAAGGCACTCAAGGGAGCGGCTTCACCCGCAAGTATAAAGGCAATGCTTGAAGAAAAGCTCAAGGGCTGATTATAAAGAAAGAAAGGCAAGAAAGAAATGTTTTTAGAGAACAAGTACCGCACTCACACCTGTGAAATGCTGAGCGAAAACGACATCGGCAAGACCGTTCGTGTTGCAGGCTGGGTAGAGAACATCCGTGACCACGGAGGAATCAAGTTTATAGATCTGCGTGACCATTACGGCTATGTGCAGATTACATTCCAGAAGAACGAGGGTCTTCTTGAGGGCGTAAACAAGGAGTGTGCCGTTACAATAGGCGGTACGGTAATAAAGAGAGCAGAGGGTACTTACAACGATAAGATTTCCACAGGTACTATCGAGATAGTAGCCGAAAGTCTTGAGGTACTGGGCAAGGTAACTGTTGAACAGCTTCCGTTTGAAGTTCCCACCTCGACAGAAACAAAGGAAGATATACGCTTAAAGTACCGTTATCTCGATTTGCGTAACAAGAGAATGCACAACAACATCGTACTGCGTTCACAGGTCATCTCATTCTTACGCAGTAAGATGACCGAGATGGGATTCCTTGAAATACAGACCCCCATCCTTTCAACAAGCTCACCCGAGGGAGCAAGAGATTACCTTATCCCCAGCCGTAAGCACCACGGAAAGTTCTACGCACTGCCGCAGGCACCGCAGATATTCAAGCAGCTGCTTATGGTATCCGGCTTTGATAAGTATTTCCAGATAGCACCCTGTTTCCGTGATGAAGACGCAAGAGCAGACCGTTCACCCGGCGAATTCTATCAGCTTGACTTTGAAATGGCATTTGCGACACAGGAAGACGTTTTTGCAAACGCAGAAGAGGTTTTATCCGCAGTATTTGAAAAGTTCGGCGGTAAGCCCGTATCTCCCGCACCCTTCAAGCGTATCCCCTACGCCGAGTCAATGCTGAAGTACGGCACAGACAAGCCCGACCTGCGTAACCCTCTTATTATAACAGAGCTGTCTGACTTATTCGTTGACAGCGACTTCAAGCCTTTTGCAAACAAGTGCGTAAGAGGTATCAGAGTTCCCGGTATGGCAAGTCAGTCAAAAGGCTTCTTTGAGAAGATGGAAGCATTCGCTAAGGAAATCGGTATGAAGGGTCTCGGATATGTCAAGGTAGACGAGAGCTTCAAGTATCTCGGCCCTATCGACAAGTTCCTGAATGACGAGCAGAGAGAAGAGCTTAAGAACAGATGCGCTCTTGAAGTGGGCGATGTTCTTTATTTCATAGCCGACAACAAGAAGATGGCGCCCAAGTTTGCAGGTCAGATCCGTACAGAAGTCGCAAAGCGTATGGATATGATTGACTATGACAGATACGAGATGTGCTTTATCGTTGACTTCCCGATGTACGAGGAGGACGAGGAAACAGGCAAGACTATATTCACTCACAACCCCTTCTCAATGCCGCAGGGCGGTCTTGAGGCACTTAAGACAAAGAATCCGCTTGACATACTTGCATACCAGTACGATATTGTCTGCAACGGTGTTGAGCTTTCAAGCGGTGCTGTAAGAAACCACGACCTTGAGATAATGATAAAGGCTTTCGAGATTGCCGGCTACACAGAGCAGGACGTTGCCGAGAAGTTCGGCGCTCTTTACAATGCGTTCCAGTACGGCGCTCCGCCCCACGCAGGTATGGCGCCCGGTGTTGACCGTATGATAATGCTCCTCACAGGCGACGAGAGCATAAGAGAGGTTATCGCATTCCCGATGAACTCTAACGCACAGGATCTCCTGCTCGGCGCACCCACAGAGGTAACCGAACAGCAGCTGCGTGAAGTACACATAAAGGTACGCCAGAAACCCACCGTCTAAGCGGCGAGTCGCCGCTGACTGTTCCGACCTTTTTAAAGGTCGGTGAGTAACTAAGATTAGTGGAACGGTCGGGAATAAACGATATTTTGACTTATTGTGACTTGCGGCGATGTGCCGCACCAAATTCCGCCTTTTGTAACGATGCTGTTTTGCTGAACATAGCGAAACGGCGGGTGTCAAAGTGACACTTCAAATTCGCCGTTCTGACGAATTGATCTTGGCTCAACCTCCGTTACCGGTGTAGTTACACAAAGCAATAATTAATGAATAAAGCGGTTACAGTGTTATGCTGTGACCGCTTTTTTGTATTATATTTTAGCTGTCCTTTCCTCGCACCAAATTTTCAAAAACTGCACTAAAGTTTGCGATGCTTTGCACTGCAACAGAAAAAATCGGGTACTGTGCCGTACCCGATTAATCTTAACCGTTGATATACTCTTTTGGAGATATCCACTTTCCGTTTTGCTTTACTGCAAAGTGAAGATGAGGTGCCAGCTTCGACTCGCATTCGATAGTGCCTGTAACGCCTATCTTCTGACCGGATTCGACATTGCTTCCCTCTTTGACCTCAAGCGACTTGTCAAGTCCGTAGTAATGCGTTTCGTAGCCGTCGCCGTGATCTAACACAACGCATATTCCCCACAGGGGATCGTCCTTTATCTCCTTGACCTTGCCCGTGCAGGCGGCTTTTACATCCGTTCCGACCGATGCGGCGATGTCCATTCCGTCGTGGGTCTTCCATACGCCAAGCGTTTCGCTCTTTACAAGCTCACCGTTGCTGTATTCCCATATAACTTCATTCTCAATCGGCATTACACGCTTTGCTGTGCTTCTGACAAAGTTATTTGCAGGTGCGGCTGAGCTGTCAACTTCGCTCTTTGAGGTTTCGTCCTTAGGTATACCGCTCTGCGTGTTGTCCACCTGCTCTGCCGATACGGTCGAATCGGGCTTTTGAGGTTCTTCGTCGGCTATTGTTTTCAGCGTGCTGTCGTAGGTCAGATATGTTGATATTCCTATAGCAACAACGCTCAGACATAACGCTCCCGCAAAACCTTTGCCCTTGAAAAACTTTTTTATCTTTCCGGTAGTTATCTTATCCATAGCTTTTTCCTTTCAAGTTATGCTTTACTGCATTTGTAGTTTTAACGTTATTTTCCGTTTTATACGCATTTTTCAGAAAAATCTTCCGCTTTAACACTTTTCCGCTTTAAATTAAGTAAAAATCTATTGACAAATACCGAGTGCCGTGGTATACTTACATTGTACCCGAAAAACGGGTATTAAACCGAATATACACCACAAATCGCAGATGGAAAAAAGTAAGGCGGCAGATTTCTCACAGAGAGTCGGATTAGGTGCGAGCCGACAGAATATAAAGCCTGAATTCATTCCGGAGAGATGAGCCGAAAGCGCAGAGCCTGTAAGCCATTCGGGTAAGCCCGTTACAGCTTTAAAGACCGTATACCAGTGCTATGCACCTGTACGGTGAATTGAGGTGGTACCGTGGATATATATCCGCCCTCAGATTAGGAATAATCTGAGGGCGGTTTTTGATTATACGGAACTCATAAAATTCCGGGTGTGATGTATAACTAAGATACGCAATAGGAAGGAAAGAAAAGCAATGAGTATGAACATGATAAGAAAGCTCCCAACTCCCAAGGAGATAAAGGAGCTGTATCCACTGTCGGACAAGATAGTGGAAACAAAGAAACAGCGTGACAAGGAAATAGCCGATGTATTCACGGGAAAGAGCAATAAGTTTCTGCTGATAATAGGACCTTGCTCTGCCGATAAGGAAGAGCCTGTCCTTGACTATATTTCAAGGCTGGTACCCGTTCAGGAGCAGGTAAAGGATAAGATACTGATAATTCCCAGAATATACACGAACAAGCCCCGTACAACAGGAGAAGGCTACAAGGGCATGATACATCAGCCCGACCCGACAAAGAAAGAGGATATGCTTGAGGGACTTATCAAGGTAAGAAGCCTTCATACAAAGGCTATCGAGCAGACGGGATTTACCTGTGCGGATGAAATGCTCTACCCTGAAAACTACCGTTATCTGTCAGATCTTTTGTCTTATGTTGCTATCGGCGCTCGCTCGGTCGAGGATCAGCAGCACAGGCTTACATCAAGCGGAATGGATATTCCTGTCGGTATGAAGAACCCCACGGCAGGCGATATGTCGGGTATGCTGAACTCTATCCGTGCGGCACAGGCAAGCCATACATTCATATACAGGGGCTGGGAAACCGTCACAAGCGGAAATCCGCTTGCGCACGCTATACTGAGAGGTGCTGTAAACAAACACGGTCAGACTATCCCGAACTATCACTATGAGGATCTGTCACTGCTGTACGAACTGTACTGCAAGAAAAATCTTCAGAATATGGCGGTCATAGTGGATACAAACCACTCAAATTCGGGTAAGAAGTATCTTGAACAGGTAAGAATCGCAAATGAGATTCTGCACAGCCGCCGTCACAGCAAGGATCTTGAGGGATTTGTCAAGGGACTTATGATTGAAAGCTACATTGAGGACGGAAGCCAAAGCACAGACGATGCGGTTTACGGCAAGTCGATAACCGACCCGTGTCTTGGCTGGGAAAAGACTGAAAAGCTAATCTACAGCTTAGCCGAACAACTGTAGCTGAAAGCTACAGTAAATTCCGACCTTTGATAACGTTGCGGATTTTTGATGGATAGCGGAACGGTCGGGGTTTAGCGATGGTGCTATGCAGGTTTTTGCGGCGGCTGTGAGCTGCGGCAAATTCCGACCTTGCGGCTGTGAGCCGCTACAAATTCGCCTTTTAATAACGTTGCGGATTTTTGTGGGATAGCGGAACGGTCGGGGTTTAGCGATGGCAATTTCGGCATTATTAATAAGCTATGGCAGAATCGAATGTAACATAATAAAACTCACCGCCGTGATGTAAATTCATCACGGCGGTGTTTCTGCTATTCTTTGGGCACTATAATTACCATACCATCTTCATGCGAAATATAATCGCTATCGGTCGTATTATCATATTTAAAATTGACTTTCAGTGCATTTTTTCCACGGTATTTGCAAAGGATCGGTTCATCAATCTGTGTAACTGTGTACACATCCTTATTATCCACAGACTTGATTTTGTCTTTTGCAGCTTCCACGGAATGTTCAATATCAAAGGCGTTTACGCTGTCGTCGTTGAACTCACCGATATATACTTGTGTAACGCCTTGTAGGTTACCTTCTATATCTGTCAAAATATATAGCATTTCATCGGTTTTTACCTCTCCGCTGTATCTGATATACCTGTATTCGTATCTTATCTCGTCAAACGGCTCGCTTCCTTCATAATAATGTGTTCCCAAAACGGTCTTTTCTTCTCCGTCAAAACGGTACTTACCAAGATCTATAAGGCTTTCAGCAAATTTTTTCACTTTTTCCGTGCGCTTTTCAGTACCTGCATCGGATAATGTTTCAATATCTTCACCAAGCATAACTGCATAAGCAAATTTCCCGCCGTCTGATGAAAGCGCAAACTTCCATACATCGGAATTGATATCAGTCACCGAATAGCCGTAAAGATAATAGTCATATACCCCGTTTGCGTGTTTATCATTATCATACTTTACATTATAGATTTTCCCAAGGAAATCAATTTTCTGAACAGAATCGGGATCGAACCCGGAATTATGGCTGTCGTCTACCAACTGTTCGGGTTTATTTATATCTGCAATATCGGTTGTAAGATACTTGCCATACAGAACAACATCGTATTTATCCTCAAATTCATATTGACTTTCTGTACTGTCGGAACTGTACTCGTTGCTCTGAGAACATGACGAGAGAAGAACGGATAAAGACAGAATAAACAAGAAAGACAGTAGTGCTGTGATTTTTTTCATAATAGGTTCCTCCCGGTCTTTTATTTCTTATATACTAAATTACGATCCCCATAATCCAAGAATTTGTCAATTGTTGTATCCGGATTGTCCATTTTAATTGCACTTGCTGCTAAATCTACAGATTTTCTTGTGGGTTTCCCGCTCAATAAATTGTCAAAAAACAATTCAACGAATTTATTACCATCCCCACAGTCGATGATTTCCTTAAAACCAATTGTATATTTTGCGCCTAGTTCATTCATTCTATTGGGTAAATTCACTTTGTTTTTTACTGTCGTACATCCTACAATTAATGCAATTTTTATGTGGGACAAATCAGTACCGTCTTTAAAATCCGACGGGAACAACGCTTCACTTGATTTGTTATTTGTAGTGATATATGAACAGTTTTCATGCGTAGTACCATGTGAACGTGTAACAACAATATCAGTATTCCCATTGCAAATTAACTTCTTTATATATGAGCCTGAATATGAACCATTGTATACTTCTGCATTATACTGATTCCCTTGCAATTTATCTCTTAACGCTACTAGTTTAGAAACATGATCATGACCTGTGTCTTTTATAGACACCAAAATTGAAGTGAACCCCAAAGTTTAGACAAAATGTATTAAG